>Ga0193728_1000230_pt1 | contig 26168 bp, 21 predicted proteins | sample U1c1metaG_FD_143037 | JGI IMG/M metagenome (GOLD analysis project Ga0193728, IMG submission 143037) | Soil microbial communities from a riparian zone of the East river system, Colorado, United States - U1c1 | ecosystem: Environmental > Terrestrial > Soil > Riparian zone | place: USA: East River... | reverse complement strand
CGAGTAGGTCTCGGTGGGCGCGGCGGTCTCAGACATGCCAGCGAGCCTACCTGCCCCCACCACTGCTGCACTTTGTTGACCGTGTGGTCCCTGTAACTACCGCACGGTCAACAAAGTGCAGCAGTGCGAGGATTGGGGGATGAACGTCAGAGCCGGCCAGCTTGCAGACAAGTCCGATCTCATCGATGTGCACGCGCTGGTGAGGGCGTACTACGACCTGGTTCCCGATGTGAGCAATCCCGCTCAAAAGGTCGTTTTCGGAACCAGCGGCCACCGCGGGTCATCCTTCGATGCGGCCTTTAACGAGACGCACATCGCGGCGATCACGCAGGCGATCGTCGAGTATCGCGCCAGTCAGGGCATCACCGGTCCGCTGTTCATCGGCAAGGACACCCACGGCCTCAGTCGACCAGCGGAAACCACGGCACTCGAGGTGCTCGAGGCAAATGGCGTGCGCGTGCTCGTCGATGAATTCGATGACTACGTGCCAACGCCGGCGCTGAGCCACGCGATCATCAAGTACAACTCAGCCGGTCATCGGGCCCAGGCCGACGGCATCATTATCACGCCCAGCCACAACCCGCCCCGCGACGGCGGGTTCAAGTACAACCCGCCCCACGGTGGGCCGGCCGACAGCGACGCCACCAACTGGATCGCGGATCGGGCAAACGAAATCATCGCAGCGGGAAGCGTCGATGTGAAACGTGCAGAGCCGACCGCAGTCGAAACCTACGACTTCCGCAAGAACTATGTCGAGGATCTCGAGAACATCATCGACATCGACGCAATTAAGAGGTCGGGCATCCGCATCGGCGCTGACCCACTCGGGGGTGCGAGCGTGCACTACTGGCAGCTCATCGCTGAGCACTACGGGCTCAATCTCACGGTGATCAATCCAAGGGTTGACCCGGCCTGGCCGTTCATGACCCTCGACTGGGACGGGAAGATCCGCATGGATCCCTCGAGCCCCTCGGTCATGGCATCCGTCGTCGCCCACCAGCACGAATACGACATCGTCACCGGCAACGATGCCGACGCCGACCGCCACGGCATCGTCACACCCGACGGCGGACTGATGAACCCTAACCACTATCTCGCGGTCGCCATCCAGTACCTCTATACCCATCGGCCACTGTGGAGCACGGATGCCGCAGTCGGCAAGACGCTCGTCTCCAGCTCCATGATCGATCACGTTGCCGCCGCGCTCGGACGTCGACTGTGGGAAGTCCCCGTTGGCTTCAAGTGGTTCGTACCCGGCCTCATCGACGGCTCGGTCGCGTTCGGCGGCGAAGAGAGCGCGGGAGCAAGCTTCCTCCGCAAAGACGGAACCGCGTGGACGACGGACAAGGACGGCATTCTCCTCGCGCTGCTCGCGAGCGAAATCCAGGCCGTAACCGGCACGTCGCCGTCGAAGCTCTACGCGGAGCTCGTCGAGGAATTCGGGGACCCCGCCTACGCGCGAGTGGATGCGGCAGCAAGCAAGGAACAGAAGACCCGACTTGGCCAGCTGAACGGTTCCGCCATCACGGCGACCACTCTCGCCGGCGAACCCATCACGGCCAAGCTCAGCGAGGCCCCCGGCAACGGCGCTGCCATCGGCGGCGTCAAGGTCACCACGGCGAGATCGTGGTTCGCGGCTAGGCCGAGCGGCACGGAGGACGTCTACAAGATCTACGCAGAATCCTTCGACGGACCAGACCAGTTGGCCGAGGTGCAGGCAGAGGCGAAGCGGATCGTGGACAGCGCGCTGGGTTAGCGTTCGGCATGCTGCGTTCTTAGCTAGCCTCCGGCGTAGTCGGGCGCGGCCGGCAGCCCGAAGAACTCCTCGAGCGTCTCGACGCCCTCCTTGTGCATTTCCGTGGCAAGGGGGATTCCGATGTAGCGGAAGTGCCACGGCTCGTACTCGTAGCCGGTGATCGGGGTCTTGTCAGCCGGATAGCGCAGCAGGTAGCCAAACCGATATGCGTTCGCCGCAAGCCACTCGCCCTGCGGGGTCGTGCCGAAGCAGGCAGCGAGCGAACATATAAGAGGAACGGTGGAAATGTCGACGGCTAGCCCGGTCTGGTGCTCGCTGAACCCGGCGCGGGCGCTCTGCCGGTCCGCCTGGGCCTGGCCGAGGCTGCGCACCCAGCCGTTGTAGACGGCGACCTGGGTCGAATACGAGCGATACGAACTCTGAATCTGCATCTGCCCCGCCCCCTCGGCCGCACCGGCGGCGAACATTGCGACCAGCGCAGCCGAGGCCGCGCTTCGCATCACTGCGGGATTGTCGTGCGCGACCGGAACCGTGACGAGGTCCTTCGGAGCGTAAGAGATGGGATTGAGCGGTCGCAGCTTGTTGACGACCACCCAGTAGCTGGTCGGATCGGTCAGCGAGAACTGTTCCTTGTCGAATCCGGTCGACGTCGACTTCGACGTCGAGGTCGGAGTCGGGGACGGGGGCCTTGATGCCGCCGACGCAGACGCGCTGGGTGTGTTGTTCGCAATAGCGCTTCGCTCGGGGGCACAGGCACCCGCCGCACCGACCACGATGAGGGCTAGCGTGATCGCGGAGACTATTCGCCGGCGGTGTGACACGCATTCGAGTGTATCTGCGGTGTGCAGACGCTCGAATTGACCTAAGAATTACTCCCAGCGGAGTACGGAGAAGATTTTCGCCGTCCGCTGCAAATGGTGTAAGTTTGCAGTCTACGCAAGTTTCTGCCGCTGTTGGCTTTTGTGCCTCAGCGGCCACTTTTCTGTAGCGATCAATCACACATGCAAAGCAGCAGATAGAGGTTCCATGTCAAGCGACAGCAACGCCACGTCGAATTCGCAGAAGCGAGCCGCGGCCGTCAAGGATTCCGGTGGGGTGATGTCGCACCGCCAGATCCTCCTCGTGATTTACGGCCTGATGGCGGGCATGTTCCTTGCCTCACTCGACCAGACCATCGTCGGTACCTCGATTCGGACGATCGCGGATGACCTTCACGGTCTGAGCGAGCAGGCCTGGGTCACCACGGCCTACCTGATCGTGTCGACCATCGCGACACCCATCTACGGCAAGCTGTCCGACATTTTCGGTCGCCGGCCGCTGTTCATCATCGCGATCTCGGTCTTCCTGTTTGGCTCGCTGCTCTCGGCCTTCTTCGCAACGTCGATGTACGAGCTCGCGGCATTCCGCGCCATTCAGGGCCTCGGTGCCGGTGGCCTGATGTCGATTCCGCTCGCGATCATGGGAGACATGCTCGCCCCACGCGAGCGAGCGAAATACCAGGGCTACTTCCTCGCCGTGTTCGGCGTCTCGAGCCTCGCGGGCCCACTGATCGGCGGGCTCTTCGCCGGGGCTAACCAGATCCTGTTCATCACTGGATGGCGCTGGGTCTTCCTGGTCAACATCCCGATCGGGATCATCGCGCTATTCATGGTCATGCGCTTTCTGCACCTGCCCAAGCGCAGCGCCAACCGCGGCGTTCGCATCGACTGGTGGGGCGCGACGACAGTCATCGTCGCCGTGGCTCCGCTGCTCCTCGTCGCCGAGCAGGGTCGCACCTGGGGCTGGCTGTCCGGCGGATCGTGGGCCTGCTACATCATCGGTGTCATCGGCATCGTTGCGTTCATCATTGCCGAGCGCATGATGGGCGACGACGCGCTGATCCCGCTCAAGCTCTTCAAGTCGCCGACGTTCTCGATGGCCACCATCCTGGGTGTCATGGTCGGTTTCGGCATGTTCGGTGCGCTCTCGACCATCCCGCTCTATCTGCAGATCGTGAAGGGCTCGACCCCGACCGAGAGCGGATTCCAGTTGCTGCCGATGATCCTCGGCTTGATGATCTCGTCGATCGTCTCCGGCCAGCTCATCTCGCGCACCGGCAGGTACAAGATCTTCCCGATCCTGGGTACCGCATTTATGGGTCTCGGATTCGTGATCCTCACCACGCTCAAGGCGGACACCAACTACTGGATTCTCGCCGCGGCAATGCTCCTGGTCGGCCTGGGACTCGGGCAAATGATGCAGACCCTGACCATCGCGAGCCAGAACGCCGTCGGTCCGCGGGACATCGGAGTGGCGACCTCGTCGTCGACCTTCTTCCGTCAGGTCGGTGGAACCCTGGGTGTCGCGGTGATCTTCTCCGTCGTCTTCTCGACGATCGGCGACAAGATCACGGCGGCCTTCACCAGCCCGGCAGGTGTCGCAGCGATCAAGGCGGCATCGACCCCCTCGATTGCTGGCGCGAAGAACAATGCGGCCATCATGAAGACGATCTACGATCCGCTCCTTACGGCACTTGCCGCAGGAAAGAAGACCGGCGGTGGCGCGACCGCCTCGCTCGATGGCGATACCTCATTCCTGAATAACGCCAGCGAGGTTCTGAAGGCGCCGTTCCTCACCGGATTCTCGGAGGCGATGGTTGTCGGATTCTGGGTCAGCCTCGCGGTGATTGTCGTCGCGTTCATCCTGGCGTTCTTCCTCAAGGCGACTCCGCTGCGCGCGAAGTCGGCCATCCAGGAGGTCGCGGACCAGGATGAGGCAATCCAGGCGACAAAGGCGGCAAACACCCTCAGTTCGGGCCTCGCCCCTGACCTCGACACCGGTCGGATTCGCGTTGTCGCCGACGAAGCTGACGCGGAGCCTGTCGGTAAGAAGTAGTCATAATGCCGCACTTCTACGGCGAAAAAGGGGCGTGGCCACAGGGCTGCGCCCCTCTTTTTTACCCGTTTTGCTATCAAATCAGTCGAATTTGGGAGCGCTCCCAAAAATGTCTTGACAGAACGGATGGTCGATACTTAGTGTTAGCTCGATCTTGTGAGAGCGCTCTCACGACACACGGGCGCTCTTGGGGGATCTCCCCTATCCACGCACACAAAGGAGTGACCGTGAAGTTCTCACGACGCACCAAGCTGTCAGCCGCAGTAGTCGGCGCAGTTTCACTTGCACTAGTTGCAACCGGCTGCACCAGCAGCGGTGGCAGCAGTTCGAACGGCGTTTCCGGTACGACCATCACCTACTGGGCAAGCAACCAGTCGGGCGGCCCCACATCGGACGATGTCAAGATTCTGACCCCCATCCTCAAGCACTTTACGAAGACGACCGGAATCAAGGTCAACCTCGAAGTCATTGGCTGGGGCGACCTGCAGAACAACATCAACAACGCCGTCTCTTCCGGATCTGGTCCCGACGTTCTGAACATCGGTAACACCTGGGCTCCATACCTCGCGGCGACCAAGGCGTTCGTGCCCTTCACAGGCAAAGCGGCCACGGCAATCGGCGGCACGAGCAGGTTCGTTCCGAGCGCACTCGCAACAGGCGGCCTCGCCGGCCAGGCACCAACTTCGGTGCCATACATCGGCCTGACCTACGGCCTCTTCTACAACAAGGCGATGTTCTCCTCGGCTGGTCTCACGCCTCCCACCACCTGGGAAGACATGGTCAGTGACGCGAAGAAGCTCACGACCGGCGGCGTCGAGGGTCTGGGCCTTGTTGCAGGCAGCTACACGGAGAACGTGCACTTCGCGTTCATCACCGGCGAGCAGAACGGCGGATCGTGGTACGACTCGTCAGGCAAGCCAACGTTCACCACCGCCGCCAACGTCAACGGTGTTTTGCGCTACCTCGACCTGATGCAGACCGACAAGGTGGTCAGCACGGCTGACGCCGAGCACACGGACGGATCGCAGGCTCCTGCGGACTTCGCCAAGGGCAAGATCGCAATGTTCGTTTCGCAGAACAACGCGAACACGACGCTCACCGCCGATGGAATGGACTCCAGCAAGTACGGCGTCGTTGCAATCCCGTCGCCCAAGGGCGGCAAGAACATCGCCAGCGGCATCCAGGGCATCAACCTCTCGATCTTCAAGAACTCGCCGAACCAGGCTGCTGACCTTGAGTTCATCAAGTTCATGACGAGCTCGTACGCACAGAGCGCCATCGGCCTTCCGTTCGGCACGATCCCCGTCGCGAAGGGCATCACCCCGAAGTTCTCGACGGACAAGGACTTCCAGGCCACGTTCCAGAAGATCTACAACACCCAGGCCGCGCCGTACCCGCTCGTGGCGTCGGAGGGTGCGTTCGAGCAGAACGTCGGAGCAGCCGTTAGCGGACTGTTCGCCACGATCGCGACCGGTGGAACCGTCACCGCCGCGGACGTCAAGGCAGCTCTGCAGACCGCGCAAGACAAGACAGAAGCAACCTCCTAACTAGCACTACCTCTCCGGTCCGACCGGGGCGGCATCCTCGCGGTGCCGTTCCCGGCCGGATCAGGGAGTGCGATCAGTTCATGCGACCCGCGGGAGAATAGTCGCTCCCCCGGTTCGCATGAGCACCGCGAAAATCACCAGAAAGGCACGCCGCATTCATGGCGCTCACAACTGCCACCCCCACGACCGTCCCAACTACTCAAAAGGGTCCGCGACCAGGCGGGCGGCCCGATGCTCACCGGCACCAGACCAAGCGCTGGTTGCCGTACGTTCTCATTGCCCCCGCGGTGATCTTTGAACTCCTGGTTCATTTCACCCCCATGGTTACGGGCATCTGGATTAGCTTCCTCAAGCTCACGAGCGCGTCCATCGCGAACTGGTCAAGCGCGCCTTTCGCCGGCTTCGGCAATTATCAGATCGCCGTCTCGGCCACGAACGCCCAGGGCGCCGCCCTGCTGAACTCATTCGCGATCACCTGCGGGTTCACCGTCATCGTCGTCGCACTGTCCTGGGGCATTGGGATGTCGGCTGCTGTCGCGTTACAGCGAGCGTTCCGCGGACGCGCAATTTTTCGTACGGTTTTTCTGATTCCCTACGCGGTCCCCATGTACGCCGGCATCATCGCCTGGAAGTTCATGTTCCAACAGCAGACCGGAGTCATCAACCAGATCCTCGTGAGCCTGCACATTGCCGACCCCGCACATCTCCCGTTCTGGTTGATTGGATCAAACTCGTTCGCCTCCGTCGTCATTGTCTCAATCTGGCGCACATGGCCGTTCGCGTTCCTCATGCTCATGGCCGGACTGCAGACGATTAACGAAGACCTCTACGAAGCCTCGGCGCTGGACGGCGCGAAGCCGTTCCGTCAGTGGCGCGCGATTACCCTGCCGGAACTCGGCGGCGTAAACCGGGTTCTGGTGCTCGTTCTCTTCCTCTGGACCTTCAACGACTACAACGATCCGGCCATCCTCTTCGGCCAGGGGCAACCTCCCGCGGGCGATCTGATCTCGTTCCACATCTACAACAATTCCTTCTCGACGCTGAACTTCGGATTTGGCGCCGCAATGTCAACGCTGCTGCTGCTGTTTCTGCTGATCGTCTCAGTTGCATACCTGCTGTTTGTGAACCGGAGGTCCACTCGTGCGTGAAACTGTCGGATTCAAGATTTTCCGAGTCGTCGTCATCGTCGTCTTGTCGCTTTTCGTGATTTTCCCGCTGTACGTCATGATCACGTCGTCGGTCAAGCCACTCGTCGATGTGCAGTCCACCTTCACCTGGTGGCCGACGACCTTCACGATCCAGCCGTTTATCGACATCTGGAACACCGTGCCACTTGCGCAATACTTCGCGAACAGCTTCTTCGTCTCGACCATCGCGAGCCTCGCAAGCGTGACCATCGCGATCTTCGCCGCCTACGGAGTCTCCCGATGGCGCTTCCGTGGACGCTCCGTGTTCACGACCGCAGTGCTGTCGACGCAGATGTTCCCCGGCATCCTGTTCCTGCTGCCGCTCTACATCATCTTCGTCAACATCCACACGGCGACCGGTATCCCCTTGGTCGGCAATCTGTGGGGACTGATCATTACCTACCTGACGTTCACGCTTCCCTTCGCGATCTGGATGCTCACGGGATACTTCGACAACATCCCGCGAGACCTCGACGAGGCCGCGAAGGTGGATGGCGCTTCCGCGCTAACGACACTGTTCCGCGTCATCCTCCCGGTCGCTCGGCCGGGCATCGTGGCAGTCATCGTCTATTCCTTCATCACGGCGTGGGGCGAGCTGCTGTTCGCGCAGGCATTTGTCGGCCAGTTTCAGAACTTGCGGACCCTGGCTGTTGGACTCACCGAGTACTCATCACAGACGACAGTGTTCTGGAACCAGATCATGGCGGCGTCGCTCGCAGTCAGCGTGCCGATCGTCGTCGGATTCCTTATCCTTCAGCGCAGCTTCGTCGCTGGCCTGAGCGCCGGCGCCGTCAAGTAATCCCCATTGAGTACTAGTCGCAAAGAAATCGAACGGACAGATATCTCGTGAGCACGCCCGACCACACCATTTGGCCAGACGGCTTCCTGTGGGGAGCCGCGACTGCGGCAGCCCAAATTGAGGGCGCTGCGCACGAAGACGGCAAGACCGATTCCATCTGGGACCACTTCGCTCGGATTCCGGAAGCCGTGCAGAACGGTGACACCCCGGAGCGTGCCGACGATCACTACCACCGGATGCCCGCGGACGTCGCGTTCATGAAGCAGCTCGGCCTCCAGTCGTACCGCTTCTCGACCAGCTGGGCCCGCATCAAGCCGGACGACGGCGCGGTCAACCCGAAGGCACTCGACTTCTACAGCCGTCTCGTCGACGAACTGCTGGGCGCGGGCATTCTGCCCTGGCTCACGCTCTACCACTGGGACCTGCCGCAGACCATCGAAGACAAGGGCGGATGGCCCAATCGCGACACGGCGTACCGCTACCTCGACTATGCGAATGTGGTCTATGAGGCGCTCGGCGATCGCGTGTCCCACTGGACCACCTTCAACGAGCCGCTCTGCTCGTCACTAATCGGCTACGCAGCGGGAGATCATGCGCCTGGCCGACAGGAACCCGCGGCGGCGCTGGCCGCACTTCATCACCAGCATCTCGCCCACGGACTCGCCGTGCGATCACTGCGGGAGAAGAGCGAGGCCGAGGGTCGTTCGATCAAGCTGGGCATCACCCTCAACCTGACCAACGCGATCCCGGCTGATGCACAGGACCCGGTCGATGTCGAAGCGGCCCGCCGCGTCGACGCACTATGGAATCGTGCATTCCTGAACCCGATTCTCGAGGCGTCCTACCCCGCAGACCTGCTGCAGGACGTCGCGGACTACGGTCTCGCGGAGGTCATCCAGGATGGCGATCTCGACATCATCGGGACCCCGATCGATTTTCTCGGGGTCAACCACTATCACGATGACGCCGTCAGCGGTCATCCGACGACGGTTGCTGACGAACGCGAGTTCAAGCCGACGAGCCGGCCGACGAGTTCCTCGCTCGTCGGCAGCGAGTACGTCACGTTCCCGCTTCGCGGGTTCCCCCGAACTGCAATGGGCTGGGAGGTCAACCCGGCGGGACTGCGCAGTCTGCTCGTCCGACTGGGGCGCGAATACCCGACCCTGCCCCCTCTGTACATCACGGAAAACGGTGCCGCATACGTGGATGTCGTCTCGAGCGACGGTGCGGTGCACGACAGCGAGCGCGAGTCTTACATTGTTCAGCACATTGGCGCAGTGGGCGACGCGATTGCCGACGGCGTCGACGTGCGCGGCTACTTTGTCTGGTCTCTTCTCGACAATTTCGAGTGGGCGTGGGGTTACGGCAAGCGCTTTGGAGTAGTGCGTGTCGACTACGACACACAGGAACGGATCGTCAAGGACAGCGGACTTCGATACGCCAAAATCATCGCGACCGCGAAGGCCCAGGCGGGCAGCTCAGTGTCCGATGACCGGGTGCAGAGCAACCGCACTGCGGTCGTCTAGAGCCGTGGCCCAGTAACATGGAGCCCTGATGAACGGCCCGTCGAATGACATCTGATCTTGATGCCGAGGCCACGGTGCCCACCCTCGAAATGGTTGCCGCCCTCGCCGGAGTGTCTCGGTCGACTGTTTCGCGCGTCGTCAACGGCTCAACCAGCGTGACCGCGGACGTCATGTCCACTGTGCTGGCTGCCATCGAGGAACTGAACTACGTTCCCAACCGTGCGGCTCGCTCGCTCGCGTCCCGGCGCACGCAGGTCATCGCGCTGGTCATCCCCGAGTCGACGGCAATGGTCTTCGGCGACCCGTTCTTCGCATCCATTGTGCAGGGCGTCGCCATGTTCCTCGCCAACACCGAGTACACGCTCAACATGATGATCGCGGTCGAGTCACGACCGGACAAGACTCGTCGCTATCTGATGGGCGGAAACGTCGATGGCGCCCTGATCGTCTCGCACCACAGCGGTGACCACTCGTATGCCCATCTCGAGCGCAGCCTTCCCGTCGTGTATGCGGGGCGCCCGCTTCAGGCGGATGGCCATGGCGGGAGCTACTTCGTCGGAGTTGATGACATCGCCGGCGAGCGGGGGGCTATCGAGCACCTGATCGAGCGCGGACGCAAGGCGATCGGTGTTATCGCCGGGCCACAGGACATGCCGCCCGGGCTGGACCGTCTCGAGGGCTGGCGTCAGGCAGTTCGTCGCTACGGCATGGAAAACACGGATCTCGTCGAATACGGTGATTTCACTCCAGAGTCCGGCGCTGAGGCAATGCGCAGGCTACTGTCGCGGGGAGTCCCGATCGACGCCATCGTCGCGGCGAATGACCAGATGGCAGTCGGCGCCTATACGGCCATCCGGGAGCGCGGACTGAAGGTTCCGGATGACATTGCCGTCGTCGGGTTCGACGACAACTACTTCGGCCTCACCGCGACACCACCGCTGACAACCGTCCACCAACCCTCCGTTGAGCTCGGTGCGACCATGGCAGAGGTTCTGGTCAAGCTCATCCAGCGCGAACCCGTCGAGCAGGTCACGATCCTGCCGACCAGCCTGATCGTGCGTCAGTCCTCGTAACAGCCATGGCGACTTCGGCTCCCATTCCGACGCTCGAAATGGTGGCTGCCCTCGCGGGGGTCTCGCGTTCGACGGTCTCGCGCGTCATCAATTCGTCGCCATCGGTAGCGCCCGGAGTGCTCGCCGCAGTGAACGCCGCGATCGACCAGCTCGGCTACGTCCCGAATCGGGCGGCTCGGTCACTCGCCAGCCACCGCACCAGGACCGTCGCCTTGGTCATCCCGGAGGACACGGCGAAGTTCTTCGCCGACCCGTACTACGCCGCGGTCGTTCCGGGTGTTGCCCAGTTTCTGAGCACGACCGACTACACACTGACACTGTTGATCGCGTCGGAGCGCGATGAGGACAAGACTCGCCGCTACCTTCTCAGCGGAAACGTCGACGGGGCGCTCATCCTGTCGCACCACACCAAGGACCGGTTCTATGTTCAGGTCGCGCACTCCCTGCCCGTGATCTTCGGCGGACGGACAACCGGATTCGATGCCCCCGACATTCACATCGTCGACATCGACAACGTGGGAGCAGCCCGGACGGCGACGGGCGTGCTGCTCAACCATGGCCGACGCCGGCTCGCGACCATCGCGGGACCGCAGACCATCGCGTCCGGGATAGACAGGCTGGCGGGGTGGCGACAGTCGCTCGAGGATGAATCACTCGATACCGGATTGGTCGAATACGCGGACTGGTCGGCGAGCGCGGGCGCCGACGCAATGCGGAGGCTTCTCGCTCGCGACGAGGGCATCGATGGCCTGTTCGCCGCGTCCGCGCAGATCGCCTTCGGGGCACTCGGTGTCCTCCACGAGCGCGGCATCGAGGTGCCGGGCAGAATCGCAATCACGACGATCGACAACGATCAGTACGCCCAGACCAGCAGCCCGGCGCTGACCACCATCGAACAACCGACCACGGCGCACGGCAGCATCATGGCCGCCACGCTGCTGCGTCTGATCGAGGGCGAAGAGATCGATCACCTTACCCTGATGCCGACCACGCTCATCGAAAGGGAGTCGGTTTAGCGCACGTCGTAGGGTTAAGGGGTGTCCGACGTCATCCAGAATCAGGAACTCGACCGCTTCGAACTCATCCTCGACGGAGAGCTCGCGGGTTACTCCGCCTACGAACTGTCCGACAGGGCGATTACGTTTACCCATACCGAGATCCTGAGCCAGGAGCGCGAACACGGTCTCGGTGGTCGACTCGTGCGCGATGCGCTCGACCAGGTGCGTGAGCACACGGATTACCGAGTTGTGGCGCAGTGTCCGTTCGTGGCTAAGTGGATCTCAGAGCATCCGGACTACCAAGATTTGTTGAGTAGATAACGTGGCTTAGATCAATAGCGATGCGACCCATGAAATAGGTGGGGGCGAATGAGCGCGGTTCGAGCGGAGCGAGAGCCAGTCGTTCCAAGGCGCCGCTGGCGTCGCGGGACGGCTCCTGCGCGGGGGAATTGGGCGCCGCAGGGGCGGCGGCGCCTAAATATTACGGGACTCGGTACAGCCATTCTGCGGTGCCGAACTTCTCGGCAACGAGTTGCTCCGCCTTCGAGCGCTCATCCGCGGTAATTTCCCCCGCGGTTGAACCGTACAGCCTGGTGAACGTCGCAATCAGGGCTTCAATGATCTCGGAGCGAGGGAGACCCGTTTGGCTGCGAAGTGGATCGACTCGCTTGTTCGCGCTGCGGGTCCCCTTGTCGCTCATCTTCTCGCGACCGATCCTGAGCACCTCGACCATGCGATCGCCATCCATGTCGTAACTCATCGTGACGTGGTGCAGAACGGCTCCGGCACCCAGCCGCTTCTGGGCTGCGCCGCCGATCTTGCCCTTTGGACTCGTGATGTCGTTGAGCGGCTGGTAAAACGCGTCAATTCCGAGTGACTTGAGGGCGACGATGACCCACTCGTCGAGGAAGGCGTACGAGTCGGCAAAACTCATGCCTTCGACCAGCTCGGACGGTGCGTAGATCGAGTAGGTGATCACCGAACCCGCCTCCATGAACATGGCGCCTCCGCCGCTGATCCGTCGAACGACCTCGAATCCGTACTTCGTAGCATTGTCCATGTCGACCTCGTTGCGCACGGACTGGAAGCTGCCGATAACCACCGCAGGTTGATTCCACTCCCAGATCCGCAGTGTGGGTCCACGCCTGCCGGCACCAACCTCCTCCGCGAGCACCTGGTCGAGCGCCATCTGCAGCTGCGGTCGCTCGGCGTAATCGTGAATGATCTCCCACTGGTAGTCAGTGAAACTGGTCGCATGCGCGAGGGCCCGACGGATGGTCGTCGCAACGCTTTCCGGAGAGAAGCCGAGCAACACGGCATCCCGTGGCAGCGCAGACTGGACGGCCTCAGCAAACCGCCGGGCGTCCAGGTCCGCGGGTAGTCCGTTCACGGCGTCATTGATGTCCTCGAGGGCGGCATCCGGTTCGAGGAAAAAGTCGCCGGCAAGACGGAAGTTCTGGATGACCCCATCGACCACATCGAGATCGACGACGACCAGCTTGCCGCCCGGAACCTTGAATTCGCCGTGCATATCTCCAGCGTAATCTCGCAGAGAAGGACCAGCATGCTGCGCGCGGTTCTCACTTCGCGAGAACCAGCTGTTCCGAGGCGTCGCCGACGTCGAGGGAACAGCTCCCGCGCGCCCAGGCGCCGCAGGGGCGGCGGCGCCAAAATATGCAGCGGCGGCGCCAAAATATCAGCTCGCGAAGCGGGCATCCAGCCAAGCCACGAGATCGGCTATCGCCTCGTCTTTGTTGAGCTCGTTGTAGATTTCGTGGCGGGCATCCGCGTAGATGATGACCTCGACGTCGGTCAGCCGCGACCGCGAGATGTACTTCTCGGCCAGGGTGTGCACGCTCTTTTCTCCGCCGAGTGGATCCTCACTGCCGATTGCGATCAGTAGGGGTATGTCCTTCTCCACGTGCTTCGTCGGGACGCCAAACAGGCGCAGCCCGTCGGCGAGTCCGAACAGCTTCAGCACATCCGCATAGAAGGTCAGCGGGTCATCCAGAAATGCCTGCGACACTGCGGGATCGCGGCTCAGCCATTCGTAGCCTGTGGTGCCGAGGTGCTTGTGTTTCGCGTTGAGCTGGCCAGCGTTCATGCTGCCGGGGCGACGGTAGGCGGTACCGGTGAGGATCGCTGCCTCGTAGTCGCCGGCGTGCTGGTTCAGGATGATCTGCACCATTAGCGAGCCCCAGCTGTGACCGAGAATGGCGAGCGGGAGACCCTCGTTCTCTGACCGGATAATCGTGGTCAACTGGCGAACCTCTTCGATGGTGGCGCGGAGTCCGCCTGGGCCGAGCCTCCCCATTCGCTTCATGTCGCCGAGGTGCTGTTCGACGCCGGTGCGACCATGGCCGCGGTGATCGTCCGCGTAGACCGAGTAGCCAGCGGTGGCGAGCGCCTGCGCCACTCCTTCATAGCGCGTTGCGTATTCGCCGAGGCCGTGCGCGAGCTGGAGAACTCCCTTGGGCTTCTTCGCCGGCCAGGTGTAGTAGTGAATCGTGACGCCCTCTGCGTCGACGAAGGTACGTTCGGTTCTCGACACTGTTGCTGTGGCCACGGCAATCTCCTTGCTCGCCATCGTATTGGCTACGAACCGACGAAGCATAGCTTCGTCGGCGCTGGCACGGACGAAGAAGCCGGTCCTGCTCGATTGCGATGCAATCTCCATAGCTCCAGCGCGGGATACTTAGCCTTGCTAATTTGCTATGCTAAGTAATCATGCCCAACACAGACCGCGTCGACGACCAGGAGATTCGCCTGGCCATCCAGCGGCTCGCGCGCCGCATCCGCTCGATGCAGAGCGACGACACGGTGACCGAGGGGCAGCGTGCCGTCTTGTTCGCGCTCGCAAACAAGGGGGCGCAGACCCTTGGTTCGCTGAGCGAGCACGAACGCGTGACGCCGCCGAGCATGAACCGCACCATCAATGCCCTCGTCAAGGCCAGCCTGGTGACCCGGGTCGCCGCCGAGGACGACGGTCGTAAGGTCTCCATCGATCTCTCGCCGACCGGGCGCGCCTACATCTCAGACACCAAGCGAAAAAGGAGTGCCTGGTTCACCAAGCAGCTCCAGCGCCTGAGCCCAGAACAACGTTCGATCATCGACCAGTCGGCCACGATCCTTCGGGAAATCGCAGACTCGTGATCCGCACCTTCCGCTCGCTCGGCATCTTCAACTATCGGCTGTACTTCATCGGTGCGTTCACTTCCAACATAGGAACGTGGATGCAGCGCACAGCGCAGGACTGGATCGTCCTGACCAAGCTGACGAATCACGACGCGGCGGCCGTCGGCGTCACGCTCGCCCTGCAGTTCGGACCGCAACTGCTGATGATGCCGCTGTCGGGCCTCATCGCGGACCGGGTCAATCGACGCAAGCTCCTGATCTGCACACAGGTCGGCATGGGAGTGCTCGGCCTCGGCCTGGGTCTGATCGTGCTGGCCAACGTCGCGACGCTGTGGGAGCTGTATGGATTCGCGTTTGCGCTCGGTGTGGTCGCGGCCATCGACGCGCCCGTGCGCCAGACCTTCGTGTCCGAGTTGGTACCGGAAAAGTCCATTCCCAATGCGGTCGCCCTCAACTCCGCGTCATTCAACGGTGCGAGGCTGATTGGCCCAGCAGTCGCCGGCGTCCTCATCGCGGTCATCGGCACCGGTTGGGTGTTTGTGCTCAATGCCGCAAGCTTCGGTGCCATGCTTGCCGCGCTCGCGTTCATCCGGGTGGGCGAACTCAACCTCTCCAAACGGGCGCCGAAGAAGCGGGGGCAGATCCGCGCGGGGTGGAAATACGTCGGCTCGCGGCCGGACATCGTGATCATCCTCATCATGGTGTTCCTCGTTGGAACGTTCGGATTCAACTTCCCGATCTTTACCTCGACCATGGCATTGGCCTTCCACCAGGGCGCGAACGGATATGGCCTGCTGTCCTCGGTCATGGCCGTCGGCTCCGTCCTCGGGTCCCTGCTCGCCGCCCGGCGGGAGAAGCCGCGTATCTTCGTCGTCACCCTCGCCGCCGGAGGGTTCGGGCTTGCTACGCTCGCCGCCGCGCTCATGCCGAGCTATTGGACTTTCGCCGCGGTGCTCATCGTGGTCGGACTCAGTTCACTCACCATGATGACGAGCGCGAACGCCTACGTGCAGACGACTACGACACCGGCGATGCGAGGCCGGGTGATGGCGCTGTACATGGCGATCTTCGCGGGCGGAACTCCGATCGGTGCTCCGCTGGTCGGCTGGGTCGCGAACGTTGCCGGGCCGCGCTGGGCGCTCGGGGTCGCCGCCATTTCGGGCCTTGCGGCCGCCGCGGTCGCGATCGTCTGGATGGTCGTCGCGCGGAATCTGCGCCTCCATCTCGACTCGAGCGCACGGCTGCGGGTGCGCGTCGGCTACGACCACAAGCGTCACGTTGGTCCGAAACGGACATTCCCGGAGGACATCGCCACGCAAGAGATCGCAATTCAACGCGGATAAGGCTCGCTTCTTGCATCCGCACGTAGTGGAATAGTGCAAAGCGACTCGGTTTCACAATGAATCCGGTCGCAAAACCGTCTGTCAAAGGAGATAGTCGCTATGACCCGTAGTACCTTCCCGGATGTTGAAATCCCCAACCTGAGCATCTACGACTTCCTGTTCGGCTCCCTCGAAAAGACCGATCTGGACGCCAACGCGCTGGTCGACGGGACTACGGGAGCGGCTACGACCTATGGCGAAATGGTCACCCAGGTCAATGCGATCGCCGGTGCGCTCGCGGCTCGCGGCGTCGACTCGAACACGACGGTTGGCCTGCTGTGTCCGAACAGCCCCGCATTCGCCGTGGTCTTTCACGGCCTCCTGCGGCTCGGCGCCATTGTCACGACCATCAACTCCCTCTACACCGCCGATGAGATCGCGAATCAGCTGAAGGACGCCGGCGCGACCTGGCTGATCACGGTCTCTCCGCTGCTCGCGGGAGCCGAGGAGGCCGCAAAGTCGGTCGGCCTCGACGCCGAGCACCTCATCGTGTTAGACGGGGCGGAGGGTCATCCGTCGATGCGCGACCTTTTTGCGCAGCAGGCTGCGCCACCGGAGGTGTCCTTCGACCCGGCCACCCACATCGCGGTGCTGCCGTACTCGTCCGGCACTACCGGGCACCCCAAGGGCGTCATGCTGACCCACCGCAACCTCGTGGCGAATGTCGCGCAGAGTTTCGGCACGATCGGCATCGAACACGGCGAGGTGGTGCTCGCGGTGCTGCCGTTTTACCACATCTATGGACTCACGGTCCTCCTGAACTTCGCACTGAAGACTCGGTCGGCGCTGGTAACAATGCCGCGGTTCGACCTGCCGGAGTTCCTGCGGATCATCCAGGATCAGAAGTGCACGTGGGTGTTCATCGCGCCGCCCATCGCGGTGGCGCTGGCGAAGCATCCCCTCGTTGACCAGTTCGACCTGTCCTCGGTCAAGGCGGTCTTCTCGGGCGCGGCCCCGCTCGACGCCAACCTGGCCGGCGCGGTCGCGAAACGCATCGACACGACGGTTCGGCAGGGCTACGGGATGACCGAGCTCAGCCCGGTCTCGCACGTAATCCCCCTCGACCGCGACGACATCTCGCTCGACAACATCGGACTCGCTCTCCCGAACATGGAGTCGAAGCTGGTCGACCCGGAGACCGGCAAGGACATCCCGATTCCGGAGTCCGGGATGAGTGCGCCCGGCGAGCTCATGTGCAAGGGGCCCAATGTGATGGTCGGCTACCTCGGCAACGAAGAGGCCACCAGGTCGACGCTCGAGCCCGACGGCTGGCTCCACACGGGCGACATCGCCACGGTCGACTCGAACGGTATCTACAAGATCGTTGACCGGCTCAAGGAGCTCATCAAGTACAAGGGCTACCAGGTGGCGCCCGCCGTGCTCGAGGCCGTGCTTCTGACGCATCCGAAGATCGCGGACGCGGCGGTCATCGGGGTCCTCGATGAGGACGGCCAGGAGATCCCGAAGGCGTTCGTCGTCATCCAGGTCGGCGAGGAACTCACCGATGACGAGGTGATGCAGTACGTGACCTCGAAGGTGGCCCCGCACGAGAAGGTGCGTCGGGTCGAGTTCATTGAGCTCATCCCGAAGTCCACCGCGGGCAAGATCCTGCGCAAGGACCTCCGCGCCAAAGAGCCCGCCGCGAAGGCCTAGTACTCACAACGGTTGTACAGGAGTCCTGGCCGAAATCCGGGCTTTGGCCCAATAGGGATGTGACTTAGGGCGGGCAACTCCTGCACAACCGTTATGACAGTCAGGCCTCGCGCGTGATTTCTACGGTGACGAAAAGGGATGAGCTGTACGGTCCCGCGTAGACACCGCGCAGGGGAGCGACGTCGTTGTAGTCGCGACCGTGGCCGACCGCGACATGGCGGTCCCCGATGTCGATGAGGTTGGTCGGGTCGAACCCGCGCCACGAACCGCAGAACCACTCGACCCACGCGTGCGACTCGCCCGCGACGGTCTCGCCGATCGCGGCGTCGGGCTTCGGATGCAGGTAGCCAGAGACATACCGCGCCGGAATCCCCACCGACCGCAGCGCTCCGAGGGCGAGATGTGCGATGTCCTGGCACACTCCGCGACGACCGGCCCACGCCTCGGCCGCCGTCGTGTGCACGCCCGTCACGCCCTGCATGTACTCGACCTTCTCGCCGATCATGGTGCAGATCTGCAGTGCGGCGTCGCAGGGATTGTCCGATTTGGCGAGGATGTCCGCCGCGAGCTTCGCGACCTCGGCAGGAGGATCGGTGCGGCGGGTCTGGGCAAGCTGCTCGACGGTTTCGGTCGCGGCAGACGCGGCATCCGCGAGCTGCTCCCAGTCCAGCCGGTGCTCAGGATGCTCGCGCGGCCGCACCTCGACCAGGCTCGTCGCCGTCAGCGCGAGTTCCTTGTGCGGGGTGAGAATCTCGAACGAGGAAACCCTCGTGCCCCAGTAGTCGACGTATGCGTGCTGACTCGAAATCGGGAGGATGTCGAGGCTCGAGAACAGGACGAGCTGGCCGTCCGTCGAGGCGGGCAGCATCCGCGCCTCGTTATAGGAGGCCGTGACATCGCCCTTGTAGTGGAACCCCGTCATGTGCTTGATGCGCAGGCGGTTCACGAATTCTCCCGCACCCAATTGGGTGCTGCGTTGGTGGGAAAGTAGCGCTGACGGATCGCCTCCGAAGCCGCACTCGTCGCAAGCTGGACGTTGTCCATGTGACGGGTAAGGTCCTCGAGAATCTCGGCGATCGGCCGGAACTCGAGTTCGCTGCGAATCTGGCCGAGAAGCCGAAGTGCCTGGTCGCTGACCCCGACACGGTCGGTGCGGGGTTCGATGTCGCGCATGCACTGCTCTGCGCGGGTCACGGAGAAGAGAATACTCCGCGGGAAGAGGCGATCGAGCAGCAGGAACTCCGCGGCGTTGCGCGCGCTCGGTACGCCGCGGTAGGTCCGAAGGTAGGCCTCGTAGGCGCCGACGCTGCGGAGGATGGTGGTCCACGAGGGACCGCTCGCCTCGGTCAGCGACCGTGTCGCGAGCAGTCGGGCCGTCATGTCGGCGCGCTCGATACTCCGACCGAGGGTGAAAAACAGCCAGGCCTCATCCCGGCTCGTCGCCGACTCGATGATGCCGACCGCCAGCGCGGAGCGCTCGCGCACCCAGCCGAAGAATTCGTGCACCTTGTCGCTCGACACCTTGCGGGGCATCCGCGCTCGAGTCGTGTTGAGCACCTCCCACAGTTCTGTCGAGATGACCTCGCGCGCGCGTCGGGCGTTCTCACGCGCCGCATTCAGGGAGTAGGCGATGGATGCCGGCTGCGCGCGATCGACCGCGAGGATGCCGAGGACGTCGGCGCGCGTGAGTGCGGCATCCTCCGGCGGCATCTCCGCGCCCATCACGCTCAGGAGCGAACGACAGGCGAGATCCTCCTCGATCCACGGGTCCTCGAGGAGGAGCTGCAGGTGCACGTCGAGGATGCGGGCGGTCCCATCGGACCGCTCGATGTAGCGGCCGATCCAGAAGAGCGACTCGGCAATCCGGCTCAGCATGATGGCCCGCCATCCCCAGCAACGAACGTGCCGCTTTGTCTCGAGGTCACCGGAATGTCGCGGTCCTTTCGAGACAAATCGGTACTTTGGCGACCGCTTTTGGCGGATTGCTGTTGTTGTTGCTCCTGGTCGTTACGCGGCGAGTCCAGCGGCGAGTGATCCTGCACGTGATCCCCCGAAATAGTCGAAATCGAACTGGTCGGCGCCGCCTGGTCGGCGACGAGTCCCTGGATGTTATGACGGGTGGTCAGGAGCGGCACCGTGCCGACGACCCAGGTGTCCTTTGAGCCGCCACCCTGGGAACTGTTCACCACGAGCTCCCCCTCGGGAAGTGCCACCCGGGTTAGTCCGCCGGGGAGTACCCAGACGTCCTTGCCATCGTTGACCGCGAACGGCCGCAGGTCCGCGTGTCTCGCTCGCATGCCGGCGTCGACGAGGGTCGGGATGGTCGACAGCTGCACGACGGGCTGCGCAATCCAGCCGCGTGGATCGGCGATGAGTCGCGCCCGCAGCTCGTCGAGCTCCTTCTTGGACGCCGCTGGCCCGATCACGAGACCCTTGCCGCCCGACCCGTCGACGGGCTTCACGACAAGCTCGGGGAGGCGGTCGAGCACCTCCGCCAGCGCACCGGGCTCCTCGAGTCGCCAGGTATCGACGTTGGGGATGATCGGATCCTCGGACAGGTAGTACCGAATGAGGTCGGGCAGGTAGGTATAGACGAGTTTGTCGTCGGCTACGCCATTGCCGACCGCATTCGCGATGGTCACGTTGCCGAGGCGGGCGGCCAGCAGCAGGCCGGGGCTGCCCAGCATGGAGTCCGCCCGGAACTGCAGTGGATCGAGGAACTCGTCATCGACCCGTCGGTAGATGACATCGACGCGGGTCGGACCCGCGGTGGTCCGCATCCACACCCGGCCGCCAGAGCAGAACAGGTCACGACCCTCGACGAGTTCGACGCCCATCAGGCGAGCGAGCAAGGTGTGCTCGAAGTATGCGGAGTTGAATACGCCGGGGGTGAGGACGACGACCGTGGGGTCATCGACGCCGTCGGGGGCGGATGCCCGGAGCGCCTGCAACAACTTGTTGGGGTAGTCCCCGACCGGCCGTACGCGCATGCTCACGAAGAGCTCGGGTAGCGTCTGGGCCATCACCCGCCGGTTCGAGATGACGTAGCTCACACCGCTCGGAACCCGGACGTTGTCTTCGAGCACCCGCCAGGTTCCCGCCTCATCACGGATGAGGTCGATACCGCTGACCTGGATGCGCACGCCGTTGGCGCCGACGATGCCGGCCGCCTCGCGGTGGAAGTGGCTCGATGAAGTCACCAGCGCGGCGGGTATGACGCCATCCCGCACCGCGAGCTGGGCGCCATAGATGTCGGCGAGAAAGCGTTCGAGCGCACGCACCCGTTGGGCGATCCCAGCCTCCACGCCCGCCCACTCGCCCTGGTCGATTACGCGGGGCACCGCATCCAAGGGGAACGGACGCTCCTCGCCCGCGAAGTCGAAGGTGACGCCCTGGGCCAGATAGCTCGCGCCCAGCGCATCGGTGCGGCCGCGGAGCTCCTCCTGGGTCATCTGCGCGAGTGCGGCGTAGATCTCCTTGTAAGCCTTGCGGGCGACAGCCTCTGACTCGAACATCTCGTCGAACGGTGGAGTAGCCGGGCGACGGCCGGGCGGGCGCCGCGTGGCGACACCACCGTAGCCCTCAAACAGGTCACCCATAGCGAGAGCCTATCCGCGGGGTGTTGCGGCGATGTTTCGATTGGTTCTCGCGCGGATGTCGCACGACCGTTTACCGCTGCGGCTGCCGCGGGCTTTTTAGCGGAGCAACAATCGGAACTTGCGCGCATGCGCCCGGTAATGGGGCGTCGCTCCCTCGTCGCGCCAGTTGCCGGAGAAGATCAGCCAGCCCTCGTTGAGATCGTGGTCGTACCACTTCAAAGGCACCCGTGGATTGTATGGATTGAGGTCCGCGGACTCCCACGGGTCCTCGTGGTGAACGAGACTGAACGGCCCCCATGGTGCCGGAGCCTCGTACACGATGAGTTCCGAGCCCGGGCCGGGCTGGGCCATCACCTTGTTGCGCCAGCTCAGGAGGAGATATCGCTTCAGGCCGTGGAGATAGACGATGTCGACCGTGCCGAGGTATCCGGGATGACGCAGCACCGGTTCGGCCTGCTCTATGTCGCTCGACCACCGCGGTACGCCGTCGTCGAAGCCGGCGACGAACTCCCAGGCCCCGCGATCCTGGATGCTGGTCAGCGGCACGCGTCCCAGCACAGCTCGGCTTCCGTTGTCCCAGCCTTCGCCGGAGAGCGCGTACGCGTACTCGTCGACGGCGTGTTCATTTTCCTTCCCGAAGTTGACGAATGCCGGCGAACCGAACGTTCTCCCGGGAAACATGGCGGTTTCGACCTCATCTAATCCCGGTGACCAGTTGAGGCCGCCGTCGGTGGACGAGAAGATGTGCGCGTCATAGCCGTGGCCCCAGTTGATTACCGCATCATCGTCGGAATGGCGGCCAGGTACGTTCTGCGCGGCCAGGTACGCGGTGCCCGCAACCGCAAGCATCCCGGTGGGCTTTGGTCCATCCCCGCCCCATCCCACGAACTCGCTCATTTCGTTCAGGACGCTCATGCTGAACGTTGGCGGCTCTCCCTCGAACCTGCGAACGTCGAGCCCGCTGCGACTTACATTGCTCACCGGGTCGCCAGCGGCGCTCAGGAGGGTGTCGTCCGCTCGCCACGTTACGGGAAAGGTATCGCCCTTCTCGGGGCCCTCACTCGAGGACAGCTCGGTGAGCCATTCCAACGAGGCGATGACGGTACTACGTGCAACGTTCGAAACCGAACTGATGGGCGCATCGAATCGCCGTGGGATGTCGGAAGTCAAAGATCAGAGCCTTTCGTTAATGCGGACGGAGGGGGATGACGTTCGTGCGGCGGGCTCTAGGGGATGACCATGATGGCATCGATCTGCCCATAGGTGCCGCTGCTCTTGGTGTACTTCACCGTCTGCTGCTGTGGGGTTGTCGGGACGGCGTTCTGCCAGACCAGCTGCTGCGACAGGCGAGTGGTCGAATAGGTCGAAACGGTGGTGGCAGACGCGCACGATGCGCCCGTTGCATCGCACAGCTGCACCGAGGCGTTTCCGGCGGTCGGTTCGATCTCGGTGATGATGACCGCACCTGTGCCGAAGAACGGCACCGTGACGCTGTCCCCGTTGGTCATCGTCCAATGCTCATCGTCCCGGTAGTCGCCGAAGCCGCGCGGCTTGCTGTAGGTCCAACCGCCCCCGGCCACCGTCGCGTAGGTGAGTGACGCATCGTCGTCATTGATCGGATCACTCGTCAGAAATGCGTCGACCTCGCCATAGCTACCGCTTGTCTTCGTGACCTTGATCGTGTGGCTTCCTACCGTCATCCCCGTCTTCAGGAAGGCGAGCTGACGGGCTATGCGTGTTGCGTTGTACGTGTTGATCGAAACGGCCGTACCTGCGTCGATGCTCACATCGTATGTCCCGGATGACGGGGTCTTCTCGGTGAGAAAGGCCAGAGTCGAGCACGAAGCACAGGTGTAGCTCACGGCGTCGCCGTTCGTGGTGGTCCAGTGTTCATCGTTGTTGTAGTCGCCGAATCCGCGCGGAGAACTGTAGGTCCATCCTCCACCGGCGACCGACGAATACGTCACGGCGGCGTCATTGTCGTTGACGGCCTGAGACGCCGATGTATACGCGATGCTCGGGTTCCAGCTGGTCGTGTCGTTGGTGTTGTTTCCCGCGGAACCCGCGTTCACTTCGAATCGGATGACATCGCCGGCCGAGACCGCCAGACCGCTCAGGTTGGCGTCGTACCCGCTCGTGTCGCTGGCGCCGATCGCCTGGGCACCGCCCGAGACGGGCCACACCTGTGTGCCATTCTTCGTGATCCGCACCGTGACACCGTCCCCTCCGGCCGAATCGGCCTTGAGGACGCGGGATCGGATGCTCACGGAGCCAGTGGTCGGCGCGGTCCAGGAGTGCGCAACCGACTGGGATGCACTCGCAGGTGGAAGCGACTCGAACGCGCTGAGGTTCGCGGCGGCGGATCCCCATCGCGTGTTGGTCGAGTCGTAGGTCAGATTCGACCAGCTCGAGCCGCTGTAGGTCTGGTAACCCCAGCCATGGGTGCCCTGGGTCGAGCTGAACTGCGCTCCCTGGTTGAACACCTGGGTCGGCGAGTTGACGGACGTGTTACCGGAGAGGGCGACGGTGTTGCTACCCGTCGTGGCGACGAATGAGGTGTTCGGCTCCGCGTACAGATTGTTGCTAATTGTGCCGCTCATCGCTATTCCCGAGCTGTTGTAGAGCTGGATGCCTCCCGGTTGTCCGCCGGAATTGTAGTTCGAGACGAATGCGCTGTCGCTGATGGAGTGGTTGGTCTGGAAGTCGCCTGACCGACCGCCGAGTCCCAGTATCTCGGCGCCGGCTCCCGCGTCCCCGCCGATATAGTCGCCGCGAAGCACACCCGAATCGTCATACCCCTCAATATCCAACGCCGTCTGGTCGGGCGACGAGGTATTCGGCGTGTTGCCGAGGACGCTGTTGATGATGGCGAAGTCCTTGTCGTACCAGAACCAGATGCCGGTGGTTCCCACTGACTGCGCACGCGAACCTTGAGCGTCGAGCGTCGAATCGACTAGTTGGAAGTTCGTCGAATTGACCACAAGCGGGCAGGCATCGTTCGCATGGAGGTAGGCGCGGTGCACGGAGACGTTCTGCACGCTGTTCGATGGGAAGGTCGACGAAAAGCCGTTGGCCGAGAACTCAAATCCGTCGTCGACCCGGGTGGCCTCGTAGTCGCTCACGGTGACGTCCTTGTAGACCCACTGGGTCGACGTCGGCACCGCGGTGCCCGAGCTGGAGATGTAGATCCCGGTTCCATAGTGCAGTCCGGGGAGGCTGATGGGCGCGGGACTGGACTGGCCGAAGGTGATGCCGGTCATGTCGTGCGCGTAGATGCTCGTGAAGTTGAGACCTTGATGGCCGAGCGAGGTGTATTTCACGGCGATGCCGGCAACACAGTGGCTGACGTCGAGACTGTCGAAGTTCCAGTAGTCGAGGTTCGTCGCATAGACGCAGAGGTCGTTGACACCGCTGCTCAACGCGATCGCGGGCCGTGACCCTGTACCGTACGCGCCGACGCTGATGGGTGCGGCCGATGTTCCCGTTCCTGCGAGTACAAGGCCCGAGTTCCATGTCGATCCTCGCGCGAGGAGGATCGAATCGCCGGCACTGAACGTCCGAGGATTGACGTTGACGAAGTCGCACCAGGGCGCGCCGACTGAGGTGGACACGTATGCGTCTGAGCAGTTCGAGCCCGTCGCATTGTTGATGTAGTAGGTCGTGGAGGTTGCCTGGGCGCTGGTCGCAGTGCCGATCGACAACCCGACTGCAATAACGATTGCGACCGTCGCTGCGACGATCTCCCGTGTGTGCCTTCTCATGCCGATACCGCTCCTTTGCGATGGACGACGCATGCCACGGCAGTTACCGTGATCAGAAATCGATTGCTAGTACCATCGCAGAGGTCGTACATTGGTGTCAAGGGGCATGCCATCCCACCCGAGAAGGCCCCGAGCAGTCGATTTCCAGCCGCAGGCATCTGGCATACTTGCGGCGCTCAAGCCCACGTGATTGGACAACCCTGATGGAACGAATCGGATTCACCCTTCGTCTGCCCGCCGAAAACATCCCCGAGTACACGCGTCGACATGACGAGATCTGGGACGAACTGAAGCTGGCGATTCACGAACAGGGTGGTCGAAACTACTCGATCTTCGCGGCGCCTGAACTCAACCTGGTCTTTGGCTACCTCGAGGTCACCGATCCAGCGGCGTGGGCGCAGGGAGGAAACAGCGAGATCACCCTGCGCTGGTGGAAGTACATGTCGGACATCATGCCCACGAACGACGACTTCTCGCCGATCCAGAGTGATCTCCAGCGTGTTTTCACCCTCGAATAGCGAACGAGAAGCCCGACGACCAAGTCCCGGTCGCCTTACACGTGGCTGGAGCGCTGCAGCTCGGCGAGCCGATGCGTCACCTCCGTCGTGCTGTCGTAAAGACCGCGATAGAGCGGAAAGAGGCGGTCATACAGCTCCCGATTGTGCGGATCCGGTCGAATCATTCGCGCCGGTGGATTCCACAGTCCGATCTCTGCGTCGCTGTTCGCAGCCGCGGCAAGAAACGCCGCGCCATAGCTTGCTCCGACTGTAACCGTCGGGATCGATTGCGTGAGGCCTGAGACGTCCGAGACAATCTGCAACCAGAGATCGCTCTGAGTTCCGCCGCCCACCGCGACGACGCGCTCGACCTCGCCTCCC
>Ga0193728_1000229_pt1 | contig 26185 bp, 26 predicted proteins | sample U1c1metaG_FD_143037 | JGI IMG/M metagenome (GOLD analysis project Ga0193728, IMG submission 143037) | Soil microbial communities from a riparian zone of the East river system, Colorado, United States - U1c1 | ecosystem: Environmental > Terrestrial > Soil > Riparian zone | place: USA: East River... | reverse complement strand
TCGGCGGAGCTCCAGGCCGCGGCGAACCAGCAGGCGAGCGGCGCGGCCGAGCAGGCCACCGCGATGGCCGAGATCGCGACCACGATCAGCGAGCTGCTCGCGACCTCGCGCCAGATCGCGGAGAGCTCGCAACGGGTGGCGCAGATCGCGACCGAGACCGGCGGTGCGGCGCGCTCGGGCAACGCGGTCGTCAAGCGCAGCACCGACGCGACCTCCGCCGTGCGTCGTCAGGTCGATCAGATCGTCACCCACATGCTCGACCTCGGCAAGAAGGCCCAGCAAGTCGGCTCCGTGCTCGATATCGTGTCCGAGCTCGCCGAGCAGACCAACATCCTCGCGATCAACGCGACGATCGAGGCAGCCGGCGCGGGCGAGGCCGGGCGCAGGTTCGGCGTGGTGGCCGCCGAGATTCGCTCGCTCGCCGATCGGGTCGGCGGGTCGACCAAGGAGATCCGCACGCTGATCGAGGACGTCCGCGGTGCCGTCAACACGACCGTGATGGCGACCGAGGCCGGCAGCAAGGCCGTCGACACGAGCGCGACCGCGATCACCGAGATGTCGACGTCGTTCACGCAGATCGCGAGCCTGGTCGGCACGACGAGCGACGCGGCGCGCGAGATCGAGCTGTCGACCAAGCAGCAGGCGAGCGCCGTCGAGCAGGTCAACGTCGCGATCACGAACGTCGCGCAGACCACGCGCGAGACCGAGGCGAGCGCTTCCCAGACGTTGCAGACCTCGGGACAACTGACGAAGTTGTCGAGCGAGCTGTTGCAGATCGTGCAAGCGGGATAACCGAGATCATGGCCGATCCGTACAAGTACTTCCGCGTCGAGGCGCACGAGATCGTCGGCGATCTCGCGAAGGGCCTCGCCGAGCTCGAGACTCGCGCCGATGCCGCGCTGGTCGCGAAGCTCTTGCGGCTCGCCCACACGCTGAAGGGTGCCGCGCGGATCGTGCGGCACAAGGAGCTCGCGGAGCTCTCGCACGAGCTCGAGACCGCGCTCGATCCGTTGCGCGAGGCACCGATCGCTGGCCGCAACGCTCCGGCGGTCACCATCCTCGACGCGATGTCGGCGCACGTCCGCGCGATGGCGCTGCCGGCCGCGACCCTCGCGGCTCCCGAGCAGCCGCCGCCGCTACCGCTCCCACCACCCGCGCGGCTCGAGAGCACCGCGATCGACGACGCGCTCGGGGGCATCGCGAGCGTGCACGGCCTGCTCGCCCGGCTGCGCGGCGTCACCGATCCGGTCGGTCTCGCGCGCGGGCTGGACCACATCGAGCGCGAGCTCGTCGAGATCCGGCGCGACGTCGAGCACCTCCGGCTGTCGTCCGTGGGCTCCTTGTACGCGGCGCTCGAGCGCACCGCGCGCGACGCGGCGGCGCTCGCCGGCAAGCGCGTGCGGTTCGCGCTCGAAGGCGCCGACGTCCGCGTCGACGGCCACGTGATCACGGCGCTGCACGGCGCGCTCGTCCAGCTCGTGCGCAACGCGGTCGTCCACGGCATCGAGCCCGGCGCGGCGCGCACCGCCGCCGGCAAGCCCGCGGACGGGCTGGTCACGATCGCGGCCCACGCGCGCGGCCGCACGATCTCGATCGCGTGTCGCGACGACGGGCGCGGTCTCGACGTCGACGCGATCCGCGATGCGGCGCGCCGGCGCGGCCGCGATCCGGGCATGCTCGATGCGGCGCGCGCATTCCAGCTGCTGCTCGGCGGCGGCCTGTCGACCGCGCGCGAGGTCACCGAGCTCGCCGGCCGTGGTATCGGCCTCGAGCTCGTGCGCGCCGCGGTCGGCGAGCTCGGCGGCGAGATCGCGGTCGACAGCGGGCCCGCCGGCACCACGATCACGTTGATCGTGCCGGTCGCCGTCACCGCGATCGCGGTGATCGACGTCGCGCTCGCGGATCGCGTCGTCGCGATTCCGCAGGCCGCCGTGCGCCGCGTCGTGCGGGTCCGGCCGCACGAGCTCGTCCACGGCAGCGATGGCATGTTGCTGTGTATCGACGACGTGATGGTGCCGGCCGCGCCGCTCGGCGCCCTGTTCGGGACGCGTGGCGAGCGCACCGAGACCGCCGTCGTGCTCGACGGTGCCGCGTTCTTCGTCGATCGCACGCTCGGCGTCGGCGAGGTCGTCGTGCGCGCGGTGCCGGCGGGCACGCCGATCGATGCGATCGTGTGGGGGATGGCGCTCGACGACGAAGGTCATCCCTACGCGGTGGTCGAGCCGCGCGAGCTGGTCGCCGCGATCGGCCGGGCCCAGCGGGTGCAACCCGCGGCGGTCGCGCGGCCGTTGCCGATCCTCGTCGTCGACGACTCGCTGACGACGCGGATGCTCGAGCAGAGCATCCTCGAGTCCGCCGGCTACGACGTCGAGCTCGCGGTGTCGGCCGAGGACGCACTGGCCAAGCTCGCCCACGGCGACTACGCGATGATGCTCGTCGACGTCGAGATGCCCGGCATGGACGGGTTCTCGCTCGTCGCGGAGCTGCGCGCTCGGCCCTCGCTCGCGCACCTGCCGGCCGTGCTCGTGACCTCGCGCGATGCCGTCGCGGATCGCGATCGCGGCCGTGCGGTCGGCGCGCAGGGCTATATCGTCAAGGGCCGGTTCGATCAGGGCGAGCTCCTCGCGCTGATCCGCCGGTTGGTGCAGCCGTGATCCGCGTGCTCGTCGTCGACGATTCGCGGACGGTACGCCAGCGCTTGATCGAGATCTTGGGGACCGACCCCGACATCCAGGTGGTCGGCCAGGCAGCCGATGGCCTGCGCGCCATCGAGCTCGTCATGCAGCTGCGTCCCGACGTGATCACGCTCGACATCGCGATGCCCGACATGAGCGGGCTCCAGGTGACCGAGCACGTCATGGCGCACCAGCCGACGCCGATCTTGGTGGTGTCGTCGTCGTTCAACCGCGGCGAGCTGTTCAACACCTACGGCGCGCTCGCGGCGGGCGCGGTCGACGTGCTCGAGAAGCCCCACCCCGACGACCTCGAGTGGGAGCGCCGGTTCGTGGCGGCGGTGCGGATGGTGTCGAAGATCAAGGTGATCACGCATCCCCGCGCGCGGCTCGGCGAGCTCGGGCGCACGCGCGATCCGAGCCACCCGGTGACGCGAGTCGATCCGTTGCTCGTGCCGCGGCCGATCGATGTCGTCGCGATCGGTGCGTCGACCGGCGGTCCCGGTGCGCTCGCGACGGTGCTCGGCGCGATCAGCGCGCCATTTCCGCTGCCGATCCTGGTCATCCTGCACATCGACGCGCAGTTCGCCGGTGCGTTCGCCGAGTGGCTCGGCCAGCAGACCCGGTTGCCCGTGCGGCTCGCGCAGGACGGCGAGCTGATCGAGCACGCGGCGGGCGAGGTCCGGCTCGCACCCTCCGACGTTCACCTCGCCGTCCAGGCGCGCCGGATTCGCCTCGTCACGAGCGCGCCGCGCAATCACTGCCGCCCGTCGGTCGACGTGTTGTTCGAGTCGCTCGCCGCGGAAGCGCCGCTGCGCGCGGCCGCCTGCCTGCTCACCGGGATGGGCCGCGACGGTGCGACGGGCCTGCTCGCGATCCGCCGCGCCGGCGGCTACACGATCGCGCAGGACGAGGCGACGTCGGTGATCTACGGCATGCCGCGCGAGGCGGTGTTACTCGGCGGTGTCGATCGCGAGCTTCCGCTCGGCGACATCGGCCCGCTGCTCGACGGCCTGCGCAAGGGGCGTGGATGATCGAGATCCTCGTCGTCGATGACAGCTACACCGTGCGGATGGAGCTCGGCGACGCGCTGATCGCCTCCGGGTTCACGCCGCTGCGCGCGGCCACGCTCGCCGAAGCGCGCGAGCTGTTGCGCACCCACATGGTCGCGCTCGCGATCCTCGACGTCCGGCTCCCCGACGGCGACGGCATCGACTTCTTGCACGAGCTGCGCGGCGATCCGCGGCTGTCCCAGCTGCCGGTGCTGATGTTGTCGAGCGAGGCCGAAGTCGCCGATCGGATCCGCGGCCTCCAGAAGGGCGCGAACGACTACGTCGGCAAACCGTACGACACCGCGTTCGTGACCGCGCGGATCCGCCAGCTCGTCGCGCCGCGGCCCGACACGAAGCCGCTCGTGCTGGTCGTCGACGACAGCGTGACGTTCCGCGAAGCGCTCGCCAGCCACCTCGTTCGCGCAGGCTACGATGTCGCCGTTGCGGCGTCGGGTGCCGAGGCACTCCGCGTCGCGTCGGCGCGCCGGCCCGCCGCGATCATCGTCGATGGCGTGATGCCCGACATGGGCGGCGACGCCGTGATCCGCCGCGTCCGCCTCGACCCCGCGTTGCGCACGATCCCATGTCTGTTATTGACCGGCTCCGACGACGCCGCCGCCGAGATCGGTGCCCTCGACGCCGGCGCCGACGCGTTCGCGCGCAAGGAGTCCGATGTCGACATCGTGATCGCTCGGCTCGCGGCGATGTTGCGCAGCACCGCCGAGGTCGCGACCGAGCCGCAGAGCTCGCTCGGCCCCAAGCGCGTGCTCGTCGTCGACGATAGCGAGGACTATCTCGAGGCGGTGGCGACGGAGCTCCAGCACGATGGCTACGATGTCGTCCAGGCGAGCTCCGGGACGCAGGCGATCGAGTTGCTCGCGGTCCAGCCCGTCGACTGCGTCGTGCTCGACACGATCATGCCCGGCATGTCGGGCATCGAGACGTGCAGGCGGATCAAGCACGCGCCGAGCCTGCGCGACACGCCGCTCATCCTGATGACCTCGCGCGACGGCCGCGACGTGATCCTGGAGGCATTCGCGGAGGGCGCCGACGACTTCGTCTCGAAGAACCTCGGCGTCGACGTCGTCGCCGCGCGCGTCAAGGCGCAGATCCGGCGCAAGCGGTTCTCCGACGAGCATCGTCATGTCCGCGAGCGCCTGCTGCGCAGCGAGACCGAGGCGTCGGAGGCGCGCGCCGCTCGCCAGCTCGCCGAGACTCGCGCCGCGCTCGCCGAGCAACTCGCGCGATCGAGCTTCGAGCTCGCGGCGACGAACCGCCAGCTTGCCGCCGCGAACCGCGAGCTCGAGGCGTTCAGCTACTCGGTGTCGCACGACCTGCGCACGCCGCTGCGCGCGATCCGTTCGTTCACGCAGATGCTCGAAGAGGACGCGGGCCCGCAGCTCGACGAGACCAGCCGCGACCACCTGCGCCGCGTGATCGCCGCGACCTCGCGGATGGCGGATCTGATCGACGCGCTGCTCGAGCTGTCGCGGATCAGCCGCGTGGCGATCCAGCGCTCGCCGGTCGACCTCGGCGCGGTCGCCGCCGCGGTGATCGACGAGCTGCGCGTCCGCGATCCCGACCGCACCGTCGAGGTCGCGATCGCCCCGAAGCTCGAGGTCAGCGCCGATCCCCGGCTCGCCCGCGCCCTCTTCGACAACCTGATCGGCAATGCGTGGAAGTTCACCTCGCGCACGCCGGCGGCGCGGATCGAGATCGGCGAGCGTCGCGACGGCGGCGAGCACGCGCTGTTCGTCCGCGACAACGGCGCCGGCTTCGACATGGCGCACGCGGCGAAGCTGTTCGCGCCGTTCCAGCGGCTGCACGGCACCGACTTCTCCGGGACCGGCGTCGGCCTCGCGACGGTGCGGCGGATCGTCGAGCGTCACGGCGGGAGGATCTGGGCCGAGAGCGCGGTCGGCGCGGGCGCGACGTTTTGGTTCACGCTGCCCGAGTAAAGTGATGGCTCGCGTTGGCGCCAGCGGCGTTCGCGGTTGCCGTCACCTCCACGTTACGTTGCGGTAGACGTTCGCGATCGCGCCTCGGCCGGCGACCAGCATTCGCGAACTTGCCGCGCCGCGCATGCTCCCGCCGGGAGACAGGTTGAAAACCCCGGTGCACATCGCGGGTTTGGCACCTCTGCTGCACTAGGTCGCTGGGTCAACCGCCCTCCCTCCAACCGTTAAGGACTCACCATGTCGACCCCGAACAACCGCTTCGAGACTCTCTCCACCGACACCCTCGCGACCGCCACCGGCGGCGTCACCTACGCCGGCGGCGCCGCCGCCGGCTACGGCGCGTGGGGCCACAGCGGCCTCGGCCCGCTCGTTCACTCGCTGCGCGATCTCAACGCGAATAGCGCCGCGAACCAGGCGAACCAGACGAACCAGACCATGATGATGGGCATGATGGCCGCGCTCGCAGCGCGCCGCTAATATACTGGCGGCGTGCTTGCGGTCGGGTCGCTCATCGGCGGCCGGTTCCGGATCGATCAGATCCTCGGAGCCGGCGGGATGGGGATCGTCGTCGCAGCCACGCACATCGAGCTCGGCCATCGCGTCGCGATCAAGCTCCTTCGCGACGAGATGGCGCAGAGTCCGGCGATCGTCGAGCGCTTCCTTCGCGAGGCGCGCTCGGTCGTCGGGCTCCGCACCGAGCACGTGTGCAAGGTCACCGACGTCGGCCGGCTCGATACGGGTGCGCCGTTCATCGTGATGGAGATGCTGGAGGGCGTGGACCTCCAGCACGTGGTGCACGAGCAACCGCTGCCGGTGACGACGGCGGTCGAGTACGTGCTGCAGGCGTGCGTCGCGCTCGCCGAGGCACATGCGGCTGGCATCATTCATCGCGACCTCAAGCCGGCGAACCTGTTCGTCACCCGCCGGCTCGATGGTGGTCCTCTGGTCAAGGTGCTCGATTTCGGCATCGCGAAGGCGCTCGCCGACACCGGCGCGCACCTCACGCACCAGAGCGCGATGGGCTCTCCGGGCTACATGTCTCCCGAGCAGATCCAATCCGCACGTGATGTCGACGTGCGGACCGATCTATGGGCGCTGGGCGTCACGCTGTATCAGTTGCTGTCCGCGCGGTTGCCGTTTCCGGCTGCGTCGCACACCGAGATCGCCATCAAGGTCGCGACGGAGCCGCCGGCACCGCTCGACGTCGATCCGGCGTTGCGTGCGGTGATCTGGAAGTGCCTCGAGAAGCGGCCCGTCGATCGCTACGCGAACATCGGCGAGTTGATGACCGCGCTCGCGCCGTTTGGTGGGCCCGCGGCGCGGACGCATCTCCGGCTCGCGAGCGCGCTCGGTGGGGTCAGCGCGAGCCCGCAGCCTGCGCCGGTCGCCGCAGGCGCGCCGATGGCCGGCGTCGAGCCGCCGCGCCGGCGCGCGTGGCCGCTGTTCTTGGTGTCGACGCTGTTCGCGCTCGTCGCCGGTGGTGCGATGGCCGCGATGGTGTGGTTTCGCCGCCCGCAGCCTGCCGCGACGCCGGACGCTGCGCGCGCGGCCATCGCGCGTGACGTCGGGATCGACGTCGGGGTCGCGCCGGTGCTCGATGCAGCGGCCGTGATCGACGCCCGCGATCCGTGGCACACCGACAACGCCCCGTCGATCGCGCCGAGGGATGCGCGCGTCGTCGTCGATGCCGCACGCCCGCAATTTCACGTTCCCAGCCGCCAGCAAGTTCTCATGATGCAGCAGTGCGCGGCGATCATGACCGGCAAGGCGATCGGCATCCGCCAGGTCGCGCGGTGTGTGTGTGGCACCAACCCCGCGGGTGGGGCCGCCTATCTCGCAAGCCTGAAGGGCCAGGACCTCGCCCAGGCAACAGAAGAGTGTAAGAAGTACGGCGTGGTCCCGCCGTAGGTACAATGGGCCGGGCCGATGCGCGACGACGACGTCAACAACACGGTCGTCGATCCTCCGATCAACGAGCTGCCGACCGCGATCGACCGCCCGCGCCCGCGCGCCGGCGATTCGATCGTACGGCCGAGCCGCAGCTCCACGCCGACGCCGACCAGCCTGATCACGACCGCGGCCGATGCGATGCGCGACGAGGAGGTCCATCGCACGCGCGTGTTCATCCGGTTGGGGTGGATCGTGAGCCTCGGTGGGCTAGCTACGATCCCGATCATCCACGGCGAGCGCCACGTCACGATCGCGTTCGCTGCCGCGCTCGTGCTCGGCATGATCGTGAGCTTCGGGTTTCACCAGGCGTTCGCCGATCCGCGGCGCTACTCGTCGCGCGCGATCCTCGTGCTCGGCGTGATGTCGGTGTTCAACACGCACGTCGCGAACTTCTACTTCGGCGCGTTCACGCTATCGCCGCTCCTGATCGTGATCGGCCTCCACTTCATCGGCCGCAGCGAGATTCCGGCGCGCCGCGCGGTACTGGTCACGGCGATGGTCTGCCATGCGGCGATCGCGGTCGCGCTGATCCTCGGCTATCCCGATCCCGGCGTGTTCGCGACCGACCGGGTGCTGCCACTCAGCGCGTACTTGATCGGTGCGATCTACGTCCAGGCGACCTACGTGCTCGCCTACATGTCCGGACGGCACCAGCGCCAGGTATCCCTGAGCTCGATCGAGCAGCTGCAGCGCGCGACCCGCGTGGCGTCGCAGCGCGCGGCGTTGCTCGAAGAGGTCCGCGCCGATCTCGAACGCGCCCAGCATGCGACCTCGGGTCGCTACACGGGCGAGACGATCGGGGACTACGTGCTCGACGTCATCCTCGGGCGCGGCGCGCACGGCGAGGTCTACGAGGGCCGGCACGTCACGACCGGTGCACCGGCCGCGGTCAAGTTGCTGCGCCGCGAGCACCTCGAGGACGAGACCACGGTCGCGCGGTTCGTGCGCGAGGTCCGCGCGACCGCCGCGGTCGATTCACCGCACATCGTACGCGTGCTCGCGACGAGCGAACCGACCGCCGCGCAGCCGTACCTGGTGATGGAGCGGCTGACCGGGATGACCCTCGCCGATCAGCTGCGCCGCACGCCGGTGCTGAGCGCGCCGGAGGTGTTGAGGTTGGTCACCCAGGTCGGTGCCGCGATCGATGCCGCGGCGGCCGCCACGATCACGCATCGCGACCTCAAGCCGCAGAACCTGTTTGCGGCGGGCGACACCTGGAAGGTCCTCGACTTCGGCGTCGCGGCACTCGCCGAGCACACCGGCACGCTCACGCGCGGCGGCATCGTCGGCACGCCGCACTACATGGCGCCCGAGCAGGCGCGCGGGACCAAGGTCGACGTGCGCACCGATCTCTACGCGCTCGGCGCGATCGCGTATCGCGCGTTGACCGGGCGCAACCCGTTCGGCGGCACCGACGCGCCGGCGATCCTGTACTCGGTCGTGCACACGATGCCGGTCGCACCGACCACGCTCGCCGAGCTCCCGGCGGATCTCGATCGCTGGGCAGCGCTCGCGCTCGCGAAGGATCCGGAGGCGCGCTGGGCGTCGGGGGCCGAGCTCGCGGCTCAGCTCGGCGATGCGCTGCGCGGCGAGCTCTCGGAGGAGACGCGGGCGGCAGCCGATCGCGTGCTCGCGCACACACCGTGGAGGACGTCGTGACCGACGACCGCGGCGTCTCGGTGATGCGCTCGCTCGCGATCACGACCGCGGCGGACGCGCTGCGCGACGAAGAGGTCGCGCGCTCGCGCGGCTTCATCCGGCTCGGCTGGCCGATCGCGGCCGGCGGGATCCTCGCGACGCTCGCGCTGCCCGGCGATCGCCGGATCGCGATCGCGTTGTGCGCCGCGATCGCTGCGACTGCGTTGATCTCGCTGATCGTCTACCGCAACCTGCGCGATGCGTCCGCCCTGCGCTCACCGCAGATGAGCATCCTCGCGCTCGCGTGCGTCGCGTGCGGCACGCTCGCAGTGCTGTACACCGGCTACTTCGCGGGCGCGCCGCTCGTGATCGCGCTGGGCGTGTACTTCTTCTGCCGCACCGAGTCGCGCGCCGCTGCGGTCGCGATCTACGTGATCGCCGCCGGTGCGCACCTCGCGATCGCGATCGCGATCATTACGGGCGTGATGCCCGAGCGTGGGTTCGCGCCGCTCCCCGCAACCGTCGACGTGCCGGCGGCGCTCGCCGGCCACGCGGCCCTGCAGTTCGGCTACGCGATGGCGTTCTGGCTCGCGCGGACGACCCGCGCCGCGTCGCTGCGCGCGATCGAGCAGCTCCAGCGCGCGACCCGCGATGCCGCGATGCGGCTCGCCCAGCTCGACGAGGCGCGCGACGATCTCGACCGCGCGCTCAAGGTCGGCGGGCCCGGTCAGTTCAGCGGCGCAGTCGTCGGCAGCTGGGAGCTCGGCCACGTGCTCGGGCGCGGCGGCATGGGTGAGGTCTACGAGGCCAGTCACGTCGACACCGAGGCGCCGGCTGCGGTCAAGCTGCTGCGCCGCGAGCTGATGATCGATCGCATGCACGTCGAGCGCTTCCTGCGCGAGGTCCGGGCCGCGAGCGCCCTCGACTCGCCGCACGTGGTGCGCGTGCTCGAAGCGTCGGGTCCCGACGAGCCGGTCGCGTTCCTCGCGATGGAGCGGCTGCACGGCGACACGCTGTCGGGCTTGTTGCGTGGCTCGGGGACGCTCGATCGCGAGCTCGTGATCGAGCTCGTCGCCCAGCTCGCGAATGTGCTCGAGCAGGCGCGCGTCGCCGGCGTGGTCCACCGCGACATCAAGCCGCCGAACATCTTTCGCACCAACGACGGCACCTGGAAGCTGCTCGACTTCGGCGTCGCCGTGCTTGGCGATAGCACCGGCACGCTGACCCAGGGCGGCGTGATCGGCACGCCCGGCTACATGGCGCCGGAGCAGGCGAGGGGCGAGGCCGTCGATCACCGTGCGGATCTGTACGCGGTCGGCGCGGTCGTCTATCGCTGCATCACCGGGCGCGCGCCGTTCGCCGGTCAGGATCACGCCGCGCTGCTCTACGCGATGGTCCACGACATGCCGGTGCGGCCGAGCGCGCTCGTTCAGATCCACGCCGATGTCGAGCGCGTGCTCGCGATCGCGCTCGCGAAGCGCCGGGGCGATCGGTTCGGGAGGATGCAAGAGCTCGCCGAGGCGCTGCGCGTCGCGTATGACGGCCGGCTCGCATCCAAGGTGCGCGCGCACGCCGACGCGCTGCTGCGCTCGCATCCGTGGCGTGAGGTCGACAACGCGCCGACGCGGCAGCTCGCGAAGAGCTGATAGGCTGGTCGGGTGGACATCGAGATTCGTCGGGCGGTCCCGGATGACGCCGTTGCGTTGATCGCGCACCTGAAGGCGCTCGCGCACGAGCCCGGCATCAACATCCCACTCGAGCCCGACGAGCTCACGCTGACGGTCGGCGAGGAGCGCGATCGGCTCGCGGAGCTCGACGACAACCCGCGCGCGATGTTGCTCGTCGCGATGCGCGGCAAGGAGCTGCTCGGCGAGCTCACGGTGCGCGGCCTGTCGACCCGGCGCGCGGTGCACCACGTCGCGACGCTCGGCATGTCGGTGCGCGCGGACGCGCGAGGGCAGGGCGTCGGCGGCGCGCTGCTCGAGGCGGCGCTCGAGTGGGCCGCGGACCACGGGTTCACGCGCGTCGAGCTCTACGTCTACGCGCGCAACGCTCCCGCGATCGCTCTCTACGAGAAGCACGGCTTCGTGCTCGAGGGTCGCCGCAAGCACTTCATCCGCGACGGCGAGCAGTTCCTCGACGATCTCGTGATGGCGCGGGTCTCTACCTGAGGGTCGCTACGGATCGGGCGTCGAGATCTTCACCTTGTCCTCGTTGACGGTGAAGTGCATGACCGTGGTCGGATCGGTCAGGCTGATGCCGGCCTCGGGATCGATGTCACAGATCTTGCCGAGCCCGCACTTGTCGATGAACTGGAACGGGTGCGTGATCTCGATCTTGCCGTGATAGCCGAGCCGCGCGAGCTCGGCCTTGCCGGCCTCGACGCTCATCCCGCGCAGCGGCTCCAGCTGGTGGCGGACCAGCATGCCCTCGAAGTGCTGGGGCTGGTAGATGTTGACCTGCACGAGCGTGTAGGCCGCGACCTGCTTGCCGGCGTCGACGTTCTGGCAGTTGATCCTGCCCGCGTCTTTCGGCGCGCTGTCGCCGCAGTCGACCGGCGCCGAGTGCTCGAGGCTGCTCTTGAACCCGGCCGCTTGGAGGAGCGCGTTCGCCTCGGTCTCGGTCTTGCCGACCAGGTTCGGCATCGTCACCATGCCGCTCGGATCGCCGCCGCCGGTCGCCGGGCCGCCACCGCTCGTGGGACCCGCGCCGGTCCCACCGGACGCCGGCATCGTCGAGCCACCGGAGCTCGTCTGGACGAGGCCACAACCGGCGAGCACAGCGAGCACGAGCGCCTTCACTTGAGCGTGCCTCCGAGCATCCACGACGGCGCGGTCGCGTTCGGTCCGCTCCAGATCGCGATCACGTCGCTGCCCTTCTCACCGTACGTGGTCGAGAACACCTGACCGGGCTTGAGCACCTTCTCGTAGCGCGCGCTGACCTCGAACGGTGCCCACTTCACGTCATGCTTGACCATCGCGGTCTTGTCGCAGATCCGCTCGTAGTCGACGCGGCCATCGTCGTGAACGCGCTCGATGTGATGGCCCACGTGCTCCGACACGCAGTCTTCTTGCGTGACGATCATCGGCGCCGACTCGACCTTCAGCTTGTCGCCTTCCTTCTTGATCGACTTGATATTCGCGCCGGCGCTCGACAGGTACGCGCCGCTGTCGTACGGGTGGCGCACCTTCGGCCAGTAGATCTTCTTGCTCATGTCGTCGAGCTGCAGGCTCGCATCGGCCATCTTCGAGATCGCGAAGTTGTGCGGACCGCGCAGGCTCGGCGTCGAGCTCAGGGCACCGCCGAGCACCGCCGCGAGGCCGGGGCGCTGGTTACACAGCGTGACCGCGATCGCCGCGAGGTTGACCGCCGGGTTCTTCATCGCGATCGGCAGCGCACGGTACGCGAAGCCCTTGAACGGGTCGTCGCGCACGTCATGCATCTTCGCGAACGTCTTCGCCGGGATCGTGCTCATCGCCTCGCCGAGCGCCGGGTACGTCTTGTCGTCGCAGCCCTCGAACATCGAGCGCGACTTCGCGATCGTCGCCGACTCCATGTCCGAGGCGAGCGCGAGGTACTTTGCGTTCTTCGCCGCGATCGCCGCCCACTCGGTGCGCGAGCTCGTACCGATCTCGAACGCCTTCTTCCACGCCGGGTCTTCGCTCTTGATCTTCGCGACCTTGTCCGCGTGCTCCTTGAGCCGTGCCGGCATCGCGTACGCGAGCATCCGGATCTTCTGGCGGATATCGCCGCCGTGATTCGCATCGGCACGCAGCTGATCGTACAAGCGGTTGAAGTCGAGCTTGTCGATGTCGTCCTGGCAGGTCGCCCACAGGATCGCGTCGTCCTCGCGAATGCACTCGTTGATCAATTCGAGCCTGCCGACCTCCGACAGCTTCGTGTCGAAGATGTCGGCGACGTAGAACGCGTCCATGCCGCCCTGGGTGTCGTCGTGCGCTTTGCCGATCGCGATCCATTGATCGATCGGCGTCATCTCGACGAACTTCTTCGTCGTCATGTCGGGCTTGATGTCGTACTCGCGCTCGCTCGAGTACGCGACCGCATCGGCCCAATCGCCCTCGCTCATCCCGAGGCGCTTGCTCCACGCGGCGCGTGCCTTCTCGATGTCGGCGCGATGCGCCTCGACCTCCGCGTCGGGATTGCATTCGGCGGCGACGAACGCCTTGATCACGGTGGCCGGATCGTTCGACGACAGGTTGCCCATGTCGGGCTTGTCGGCGGCCGCACCTTTGCACCACGCGGCCGGGCCCGCGACCGCGGTTCCGGAAACGAGCGCCACCACTCCACTCGCCGCAGCGAGCAACATCACCTTGTTCACACGGTCCTCCTGTTACTGGTCGGGCGTACTGATCGAGATCTTCTTGTTCACCATTAACTGCATCGAGTGCTCCTGGTTGAGATACCAGCGCACCGGATCGACGCGACACACGTTGCCTTCCTTGCAGGAGGCATCGAACTCCGAGAGCTGCATCACTTCGATCTTGCCGGTGAAGCCGGCGGCGACCGCCTTCTGCTTCGCCCCGTCGACGGTGAGCCCGACGAGCTCGGGCCCTTCATCGGGCTTCTTGTACGTGTTGCAGTACTTCACCGTGATCGTGCCGGTCGGCGCCATCTTGCCGAACTTCGGCGTCTGCTCGCACGCGATCTCGTCGCGCGCGAACTTCGGATCGGTATCGCCGGTCGCAACGACCTGACCCTGAAAGTGCTGGTCGCGCAGGAGTCCCTCGACGTCGTCGCGCGTCTTGTTGAGCAGATCCGGAACCCAGTACGCGTCGGGACCGTTGTACTCCGCGCTCGGCGGCGGCGCCGTCGCCGAGCTCGCCGGTTCGTTGCCACCACTCGACGGAGTGGTCGTGCTGGAGCTCGTCTTCATCAACGAGCACGCCGCGCACGCCCCTCCCACACCCAGGATCAGGAGCAACCTCATTCAAGGGCATGGTACGGAGCCGGCGAAACCGGTGTCAATCCGCCCCGGCGCCGCGATCGCGCCGTGAGATGCCGCTATTGCGCGATCGGGCTCGACGTCAGCAGCTCCGGCAACCCCGAGGTCGCGATCACCACGCCGGCCGCGCCGCCGCCTCCACCACCACCTGCGCTGGTGCCGTCTTTGCCGTCGGCACCGGCATTCGACAGGACCGACGTCGCGTCGAGGAACGGGCCACCGTGGCCGCCGTCGCCACCCGTGCTCCCGCCGGTCGATCCGCCGAGCCCATCTTCGGCGCGATCGATCGGGTTGTAGCCGGGGCTGCCGCTCGTCGTCGTGTTGCCGCCTTTGCCTTCGCCGCCGCCGCCGCCCTTCGCATCGAGCTCGCCCATGCCGACGATCGCCGGCGCGTCGAGCACGATCATCCCACCGGCACCGCCACCATTGCCGCCGGCTTGGTTGGCGGTCGGCGTGAGGCCACCGGCACCGCCGGCCGCGACGATGCCATCGATCGTCAGCGTCATCGCGACGAGCGCGACCGCACCTCCGCCGGGAGTCTGCGCATTGTTGTTGTTGTTTGCGCCGATGCCGCCGGGACAGCCGCCATGCAACGCGACCGGCGCACCGAGCACCGTCGCCGGCAGGCCGCTCGACATCGCCGCATCGCCGGAGCCCAACCCGCCCTTGCCGCCGACCGCGATCATCGAGCCGCCGAACCCGCCGCTCTTCTGGCTCGCGTTCCTCGCGCCCGGGCACTGGTTTCCGGCGAGCGTGCCCGGACCGGCACCGTTGTCGTTGCTACTCGCGTCGATGAGGGTCCCGGTGCCGACGTCGATCCCCTGAGGCCCGGTGGCGAGCAGGACCAAAGGACGCGAGCCGAACACGTCGAGCTCGGCGTCGAGCTCGAGCCGGATCTCAGCGGCGGCGATGATGCAGGGGTTGCCCGGAACCGTGCTCGCGAGGTTCGTGTTTCCGTTGCACGTCGGCGCATCGTCGGTGTTGACGTTCATGGCGACCTGGTAGGTCGTGGTCCCGGTGGGGACGTTCGCCGACAGGTAGCAGATCCGGTCGTACGCGAGCGTACCGAAGCAGACCTCGCCGGGTGGCGTGTCGGGCAGTGCGTCGATCGAGCCCGGCGCGTCCACGGCGTCGGCGGTGCTTCCGCCATCTCCGCCGGCGGCGCGCGGGGAAAATCCGCAAGCGCTGCTCACCAGGACGATGGCCCAGGTTCCCCGCACCCCCCCAGTCTATCGGCATTGACGGCACGCCGGGTGGGTCGATTCAGGGGTTATGAGTCTCGAACAAACCTTCTGGATCGGCGCCCTCGCCGCCCTGGCGTATGGCGCAGACCCCGATTGGGAGAACGAGCTCGCGGAGCTCGCCGAAGAGCTGCTCCGCCGCTACCGGCCGCGCGCGCAAGCCTAGCGCGACGCGATCGGCAAGCCCGGTGCGTGCGTGCGCAGGAACTCGTCGAGGGTCGCATCGAAGCGATCTGGATCATCGATCATCACGAAGTGGCCCGTGTTCGGCACGACCACGATCGTGTGATCCGGCACCGCGGCGGCGTCGTGCTCGAACGCACCTTGCGAGCTGCCGTCGGCGAGCACCGTGAGCACGGGCGCCTTGATCTGGACGAGGTGATCGCGCAGATCGAGCTGATACGTCTCGTAGATCGTGTCGCCGATCGCGGTGCGATCCGACTTCTCGATGTCGTCGAGGTACTTCGCGAGCCGATCGCGATGCACCGCCATCGCGCCGAAGATGCCGCGCACTTGCTGCGCGTATTGCTCGTCGCTCGCGTGGTTCCACATATCGCGCACCGTCGCGCCTTGCGACTTGTCGCCGGTGATCGCGGCGCCCGAATCGACGATGACGGTCGCGCCGACCACGTCCGGATCGGTCTCTGCGAGCCAGTACGCGATCATGCCGCCGAGCGAGTGGCCGACGATCACCGGCGCATGGAGATCGTGCGCGCGGATGTATTGCGCGAGCTGTTCGCGGGTCTCGCGCGCGAGCTCGCCGTCGATGCGCGGATTGCCCGCGAAGCCGGCGAGCGTGAGCACGTGGGTCTCGTAGCCCTCGAGGTGATCGATCGTGTCTTGCCAGACCGCGCCGGGGCAGCCGAGGCCGGGGATGAAGATCACCGGGCGACCGTGCCCCGTGACCTCGACGGTGAACGCCGTGGGGCGAAACTCGCTCGCGGCGGGGGTCGCGGCAGGAGCGGGTGGTTCGCAGCCGAACATCGCGATCAGGCAGGCACAGACAACGCTTCGCATGGATACCTACCAACACAGCAACCGGCGTGCCGGACCGAGGTGTGCATGCGAGCACGCCGTGCGAGCGCGCTACGCCGATTGTTCGAGCGACTTCTGCGTCGCCAAGAACTTCGGCTCGAGGTCCTTCGCGCGATCCTTGCCGATCACGAGTTGCGCGCGCGGGAAGAAGTCCTGCTCTTCCTCGATGGCGTGGTGCACGACGGTGTCGGTGAGCCGTTCGAACAGGTTGCCGAACGTGTCGCTGGTGATGTCGACCTCGTCGAGGTCGTGGATCATCCGCTCGAGCTCGCTCGCCTCGGCATCGTGGCGGTTCGACAGCGCGCGTAGCTCGTCGTGCATGCGTAGCTCGGGATACAGCACGCGCATCTCGCCGCGCTCGTGCGACAACAGCGCCACGCGGATCTTTGGCCACAGCTCCTCGCGCTTACTGTGATCCGCGACGACCGCGTGGAGCAGTGATCCGGCTTCGCCGTGTTGCTTCGCGAGCAACGCGAACACGCCGGTGAGGCCCTCGACGCGCGCCTTCACCGCCTTCACGGTGCCCCTGGTCTTCGCGATTGCATGATCCATTCGATTCGCCATGAGCTGTCGATCCTTCCTAGGTTAGTGGTCGTGCCGCGCGGTCGGCTCGTCGTCGATGACGATCGGGCGCTCCGCCGGCAAGGTGTCGATCGCGTTCTCCATCGCCGACTCCGTCCAGTTTTCGCCGTCGCTGCGATCACTCGCGTCGGCTTCGAACGAGCTCATCGGCTCGACATCGCGCTGGTCGCGCAGGCCGACCTCATCGCTGTTATCGGTGTCGGTATCGTCCTCGGCATCGGCGTCGAGCGCGCCCATCGGCCGCGTGATCCGTTGGCTCGGGGATTCCCGCATCGGCCTGCGAACCCTGGCTTCTTCGGCCTTCGGTTTCGCTCCGTGCACCACCCGATCGTAGAGTGCGTGAACTTTGGAGAGCAGCGTGGGTTGCATACCGATGCTCTAGAGCACGTCACATGCCATGTAGGTGTCGAGGATCGATCGCGACACGCATCCGGTCGCCGAGGAGTGGGCCGCGCCGGCCTAACGTTCGCGCCAGGCCATGCAGCGCCGATCACGTCGCCGGCGGCGGGACGCGTGCGGCGCGCTGGGAATTGCTCGCAGCGTGGCGCGGGCACGGTGGTGTGCGCCCGCCGCCGATCCGCACGGCGCGCCTCACCGAGATCGCCCGTACAGCGTACGTATCAAGGTTCGCTGTACGGATTGCACCGGTCGCGGCGACAGCTCACGATCGGAAGATGTGGCGGATGGTCTTGGTCGCGTGCGCGGCGTGCGGCTCGAGCGGTGACGTGACGAGTGATCCCGCGCCGGTGCCGGACCCGCCACACGAGATCACGCCGCCGCCGCCCGCGCCACCGGCGATCGTCCGCAACCGCGTCGACATGCACTCGAGCTGGAGCGACGTCGCCACCGTCGGCGACTGCTGGTACTTCAGCGGGCCGAACGGGCGCGACACCAAGCTCTCCGGCCCGGTCACGCTCGCGCGCGAGGGTGACAAGGTCACCGCAACGGTCGGCGGTGCGACATTCACTGGCACGTATCGCGACAGCGAGCTCGATCTCGCGCGCGACGCGACGCACAAGTTCGACGACTTGTGGACCACGCACGAGCGCATCCACGGCGCGTTCAAGAGCGGCAAGATCACCGCGCACTATCACTATGAAGAGTGCGAGCAGGGGACGCGCTGTCCGAACCAATGCACGATCGAGGCGACGCTCGAGCTCGCCGCTATTTGATGATCACGAACGTCTGCTGGTTGAGCGCGACGAGCCGGCCATCCGCACTCCACAGCTCGCGAAACTCGACGCAGTACCCCGCTTCCGCCGCGACCAGGCGCGCGCGATACGCGAGCGGCGCATCGGGATCGCCGGTGAACGTGAACGGCTGGAACGTGAACGCGATGGTCGCCATCGGGCGCGGCACCTTCTCGATCACGAACAGCGTCGGGTAGTAGCAATCGATGCACGCCGCGAGGTACGCGGCATCGCGGCGCGTGCCCGGCCGCAGCGGCCGCACCCAGCCCTCGACGATCGGCTCGGCAGTGCCGGCGAACGGCACGCCGCGCACGATGCGCATCTCGAAGTGCTGCGCGAACGACGGTACGAACGGCGGACCGATCGTCGCGACCGCCACGTCGCGCCATGGCGGGATCGCGGGCGCGCGGTCCTCGGCGCGATCGTGCTCGCGCGTGCGCTCCTTGCCGAGCACGCCGACGCCGTGGGCCTGGACCTCGCCTTGTTGGACGAGTCGGATCGCGGTCGTCGTCACCGCGTTGCCCGCGCGCAACACCTCGAGCCCGATCGTGGCCTCGCCGGCGACGAGCGGCCCGCACAGCTCCGCGGTCAGGCTGCGCAGCGGCCGGCCAGGTGCACTCGCTTCCAGTGCGCGAACCATCGCGCCGGTGACGAAGCCACCGAATGCACCGCGACCTTGCTGCCAGGTGTCGGGCACCTCGAGCGTGGTGGGCGTGGCGGACGCGAGTAGCTCGTCGAGGGGAAGCAGCGGATCGATCGGCACGCTCGCATCCTAGTCGCGCTGGTGTCGGCTGTCCCCGACATGGGGTCGTGATGGTGCGGCGCGTGCCTCGCTGCAATCGCGGACTTGCGCGGGCACGCGGCGTGCTCTGGCGGTCGCCATGCTCAAGCTGGCCTTCGCGATCTCGTTGACCGCGTGCTTCGCTCATCACCACGACGAGGCCGCGCTCGATGCCGGCGATCCCGCGCCGACCGCCGACGCGATGACCTGCGGCGGCCAGAAGCTCGACCTGACGTACGTGCCGCCGAACTTCGGCATCGTGCTGGATCGATCCTGCTCGATGACGCAGAAGCTGACCGGCACGCAGACCACGAAGTGGCAGGCCGCCGTCGCGGCGCTCGATCACGCGCTCCACGTCTACGCGACCGACGTGCGCTGGGGCCTGACGATGTTCCCGGATACGACCGGCGAAGCGTGCGCGCAGGACCCGAGCCAGATCGCGATCGACGACGGCCAAGCGAGCGCGATCCGTACGCTGCTGCACGCATCGCTCGACGCGGCGGACCCGAATTATCCGGACGGCCCGTGCGTGACGAACATCGACACCGGCGTCGAGAGCGCGGCGCTCGATCCGGCGCTCGCCGATCCGGCGCACCAGAGCTACCTCATGCTGATCACCGACGGCGCGCAGTCGGCGGGCTGCGACCTCGGCGGCGGCGATCCGGGCACCGAGAAGGCGGTGAAGGATCTGTTCCAGCTCCGCCACGTGCCGACGTTCGTCGTCGGGTTCGGCAGCGAGGCCGATGCGGCGGAGCTGACCAAGCTCGCGAACAAGGGCGGCGTGCCGGCGCAGGGCGCGACGCCGTACTACCAGGCCGACACCGCCGCGGATCTCGACGCGGTGTTCCAGCAGATCGCGAATCAGGTCGTGAGCTGCACGTATCACGTCGATCAGACGCCGCCGGATCTCGACCAGACCTACGTCGTGTACGACCACACCACGGTCGTGCCTCGCGACCCCGGTCACGCGATGGGCTGGGACTACGACGCCGCCACGACGGCGATCACGCTGTACGGCACGTACTGCGCCGAGCTGAAGGCTCACGCGGTCACGACGATCGACATCACGTTCGGTTGCCCGAGCCCGCCGATCCTCTAGAGTTGGGCATGAAGTTGCCGCTGTCCGTGCTCGACCTCTCGCCGGTCGGCGCCGGCATTACACCGAGCCAGGCGATCCGCGATTCGATCGCGCTGTGCCGGATCGCCGAGGAGCTCGGTTACACGCGCTACTGGTTCGCCGAGCACCACAACATGGCGAGCATCGCGACGTCCGCCCCCGAGGTGTTGATCGCCGCGGCATCGGCGGCGACGACGAAGATCAAGCTCGGCGCGGGCGGCATCATGGTGCCGAACCACGCGCCGCTCCACGTCGTCGAGGTGTTCCGCACGCTCGAGGCGCTCGCGCCCGGGCGGATCGATCTCGGGCTCGGGCGCGCGCCGGGCACCGACCCGATCGCCTCGGCGGCGCTGCGCCACGGCGACAGCGAGGTCAACGCGCAGCTCGCCGAGCTCCTCGCGTTCGAGCGCGGCGGCTTTCCGGCGTCGCATCCGTTCGCGAAGATCGAGCCGATGCCGACCGACGTCCAATCCGGCACGCTGTGGATGCTCGGCTCGACGCTCGCGGGCGCGGCGATCGGCGCGCAGCTCGGCGTCCCGTACGCGTTCGCGGGTCACTTCGCGATGAGCCACGCGGTCGCGGCGCTCGCGCACTACCGCACCCGCTACGAGCCGTCGCCGAAGCACCCCGCGCCATACGCGATGCTCGCGGTCACGGCGGTGTGCGCCGAGACCGACGAGGAAGCCGAGCGCCTCGCGGCGCCGTTGCGCGTCGCGATCGTCAAGAGCCGCACCGGCCGGCGCGGGCCGATCGCATCGATCGAGGAGGCGCTCGCGTATCGGTTCTCGCCTGCCGAGCAGGCGATCGCCGACGAGTTCTTCACCGGCGCGCTGATCGGCTCGCCGGCGAAGGTCGTCGCCGGGCTAGACGCCCTCGTGCGCGACACCGGCGCCGACGAGATCATGTTGTCGGCGCTGCTGCCGTCGCTCGCAGCGCGCACGCGCTCGTTGCAGCTAATCGCCGGTGCGTTCGCGTAGCTTCGCTTTGACGACGTCGATCGCCTCGGGATTGTCGAGGCTCGTGAGATCGCCCGCGGCAACGCCGGTGACGACCAGGTCGCGCAGCACGCGGCGCATGATCTTGCCCGAGCGCGTGCGCGGCACGGTCGAGACGACGTAGACCGCGGCGGGGCGCGCGATCGAGCCGACCGCATCGACGATCGCCTGCGCGAGCTGCGCCTGGAGCTCCGGCGAGTCGACGTAGCCGGCGCGCGGCACGACGAATGCGATCGGCACGGTGCCCTTGACGTCGTCGGGGCGGGTGACGACCGCGGCCTCGGAGACCGCCGGGTGGACGAGCAGCGCGGCCTCGAGCTCCATCGTGCCGAGCCGATGGCCGGCGACGTTGATCACGTCGTCGATCCGACCGGTCACCCAGAGCTGGCCGTCTTGATCGAACAGCGCCGCATCCGACGCGCAGTAGTTGCCCGGGAACTGCGACAGATAGGTCTCGACGTAGCGCGCGTGATCCTTGTAGACCGTGCGCGCGAGGCACGGGAACGGTTCGGTCAACACGAGCGCGCCGAGCTCGCACGGCTCTGCCTCGCTGCCGTCGTCGCGCAGCACCTTGCCGCGATAGCCGGGCAGGGGATGACCGCAGCTGCCGGGCCGGGTCGGCGTCGCGCCGATCATCGACGACGTCCATGCCGAGCCGGTCTCGGTCTGGCCGTACGTGTTGTTGACGAAGATGTGGCCGCCGCCGAGCTTGTCGCGCGTCCAGTGCCAGGTCTCCGGATCGAGCGGTTCGCCGACGAGCGAGATCAAGGTCAGCGTGTCGAGCTTCGCCTTGGCGACCAGCTCGTCGCCCGCGCGCCGCATCATGCGCAGCGCGGTCGGCGCCGTGAAGATCTTGGTCACCCCGTAGCGCTCGACGATCTCGTAGGCGCGCGCCGGCGTCGGCGTGTCGAGGCTGCCTTCGTAGATCACGTGGGTCGCGCCGTGCGCGAGCCCGCCGACGCCGGCGAAGATCGGAAACGTCAACCACCCGACATCCGCGGTGCACCAGTAGACGTCGTCGCGCTGCAGATCGAGCGACCACTTGACGTTCGCGTACGCGCCCGCGAGAAAGCCCAGCGCGGTGTGGACGAGGCCCTTCGGCTTGTTCGTCGTGCCCGACGTGTAGATGATGAAGCCCGGGTCGTTCGCCTCGAGCGACACCGGCGCGGCCTTGCGCGGGGTCTGCGCGAGCAGCGCGGCGAAGTCGTGCTCGCCGGGGCGCAACGCGAGCTGCGGATCGACCCGGCGCGCGACGATCACGTGCGTCGCCGGCAAGCCCTTCAGCGCCTCGTCGAGGGTCGCCTTGAGCGGAATCGCGCGGCCGCGGCGCAGCGTCGCGTCGGTGACGACGACGACCTTCGGTTGCGCGTCCTCGAGCCGGTCGCGCACGGCCGCCGCGGAGAACCCGGCGAAGATCACCGAGTACACCGCGCCGATCCGGTAGCACGCGTGGATCGCGATGATCGACTCGGGCACGTTGCTCGCGTAGATCGCGACGCGATCGCCCTTCGTCACGCCGAGGTCTTCGAGTGCCGCTGCGAACCGCGCGACGGCATCGGCGAGTTGGCCGTACGTGTACGTCTCGCGCAGCCCGTCCTCGCGCTCGTAGCGCAGCGCGACCCGCTCGGCGGGCCAGCGATCGACGCACGACACGCTCGGGTTGCCATACGCGCCCGCGTAGTACGTGAAGTCGCCGAGCGTGCCCTGCAAGCCGATCAGCGGCGGGCGGTCCCACGCGAGCTCCTTCGCGAGCTCGAGCCAGTACGCCGACGGTTCGAGCGCGCGCAGGCGGGCGGCTTCGGCGGGCGTCGTCACCGCGTGCAGATCCGCGGACGGCATCACGAGGGGATGTTCGAGCAGCGTGCGTTCCACGCACCGAGCCTACTCCCAACCGAAGCGGCGGCGCATCGCGCGATACATCTCGGTGTGCGTACCCGCGGCGTCGCGCACGACGAACGGCGGCTCCTCGGCGAGCGCGTGATCACCGCGCCGGCACGCGTACACCGCGAACAGCGGCGCCGCTCCCTCGCGCGGCACCACGGCGCGGAACGCGCTGACCGCGAGCCCGGCCTCGCTCGGCGCCGCGCGTGCGCGCGCGTGCTGCTGCCACGGAAAGCAAAACACGTAGACGCCGCCGGGCGCGAGGTGATGCGCCGCGGCGCGCGCGTAGTCGGTGAGATCGCCGCGCAGCTCGAACCGCGCGTGCGCCTTCTGCGAATCGGCGGGTACGACGCCGGCGGTCTCCGGAAAGTACGGCGGGCTGCCGGTGACGAGCGCGAACCGCTCGGGCAGCCGGAGCTCGCGGAGGTCGCCATGCAGTGGGTGGACGCGCGCACCGAGCTCGTTGAGCGCGATGTTCTCGACGAGGAAGCGATACGAGATCGCCTGCGCCTCGATGCACGTGAGCTCCGCGGCGGCGGCGAGCCCCGAGAGCACGAGCAGGCCGACGCCGCCGATGCCGGTGCCGAGATCGAGCGCGTGGGTCACTGCCGGCGCTTGCTCGAGCGCATACCACGCGGTCAGCACGTCGTCGGTCGAGTGGCGGTGGCCGTGCTTGCGCTGGAACAGCTTCCAGTGTGCGGTCAGGCCATCGAGCGTGATCGGCTCGCCGAGCTCGGCCTCGAGCTCCGCACGGCGGTCGGTCGTCGTCATTTCTTGCGGCTGGCGAGTAATTTCGTGAACGCCATCTTGGCCGAAAGCTTCGGCAGCTGCGCCAGCGATCGCGCGAGTGCGAACGCGAGCTGGAGCGGCGACGTGCCCTGCGCGTCGATCATCGCGGTCTGGCCCGTCGTGATGTCCTCGAGCGCGCCGCGCGCGATCGTGCGCGAGCCATCGCTGCGGATCTCGACGACGAGCCGGGCGACGACCGGCGGCTCCTTGCTCTCGACGACCTCCGCGGGCGCTTCGCGCACGAGCTCGGCAGGTTCGTCGTGCTCCTTCATCTGCGGAGCGTAGCTCACGGCGCCGCGAACGCGTAGGCTCGATCGAGGGCTCGGATCAGCACCACGCTGGCGAGCACCGCCTGGGCGAGCAAGGCCGTGGTCCGGATCCAGTTCGTGGCGACGAGCAGCCGAGTCTTCGCGGCGTCGAACCCGGTCGCGGCCATCTCGGCTTGTAGCGGGCGCTGCCAGCGAAACGTCGAGGCGAGCTGGACGAGGTTCAACGCGAGCGCCGCGACCGCCTCGCCACGCGTCATGAAGGCAGGACGCGCGATCACGAGCACCAAGGAGGTCGCGAGCAGCAGCATGGCTGGCACGATCGTCGGGACGACGGCGGCGCGGTTGTTCGCCGCGATGTAGCGCGCGAACCCGTCGCGACCGACCAGCGAGTAGATGCCGTAGTGCTGGAGCTGGAGCGTGAGCATCGTCCCGGCCGCGAACGCGGTGAGAAACGCGAACGTGCCGAACAGAAGGACGGTCATACCGGCCTCGGGTAGTCGCGCCGCGCGGCCTCGGCGACGGTCGTCCACGCGATCTGCGGATACCGGGCCATCAGCGCGCTCGGATCGAACGACATGTCGGTCGTATCCATGACGACGCCGGCCTGCGCCATGCGGGCGAACGTCGGGTTGAACGGACGCGCGAGCTGCGCCAGCACGCGCATCGCGAGCCGTGGCACGTGCTTGGTGGTCCCGGCGAGCCCGAGCGCGGCGCTGAACGCATCGACGAACTGCACGAGCGACAGGTTCTCGGTGCCGCCGAGCTCGACGATCGTATTGTCGGCGTTCGGCTGCAGCGCGGCGAGCTCGACGACGCGCGCGACATCGTGCGCCGACACGAAGTTGACGGGATTGCGCGCACGGCCGAACACGATCGCCTTGCGATGGGCGAGCAGCGGCGCACACAGCACCTCCTGGAACGTTTCGGTAAACGTCGAAGGCCGGAGGATCGTCCAGCGCAGCGTGCTCGCGATCAGCCGCTGCTCCGCGCGGTACTTCATGCGCGCGAGCTCCATCGGGTGATCGATCGCGGCGCCGCGGACCGAGACCAGCACGAAGCGCTCGATCCCGTGGCGCTCGGCCGCCGCGATCAAGCTCGCATTGCCTTCGTCGTCGATCTCGCGTGGCGTGACGCCCTTCATGCCGAACGCGCTGATCGCCGAGATCACGACTCGAGCTCCGGTCAGGATTCGATCGACCGCGGCGGGATCGCGGACATCTCCGTCCGCTCGCGACATCGTGCGGATGTCTTCGCCGAGCCCGCGCAGGCGGTCGACCACCAAGCGGCCGAGCCGACCCGTGCCGCCGGCGACGACGATCACGAGCGCACCTGGCGGCTTGCATTTAAATAGACATGTGGTGTAATCATTAGACCTAAAGTAAAACGAATGCCGAAGCCCGTCAAGCGCCGACCGTATGCGTCTCGACTGCGTGCCGAGCAGGCGCTCGTCACGCAGCGCGCGATCATCGCAGCGGCCGCGACGCTGTTCGGAGCGCAGGGCTACGTCGCCGTCTCGGTCGACGCCATCGCCGAGGCAGCGGGGGTCAGCCGCGCCACCGTGTTCAACGCGGTCGGAGGCAAGGCCGAGTTGTTGCGCGCGGCGTTTCGCGCGGCATTCGGTGCGGCGGCCGGTGCCCCCGACGAGGCGATGCCGCTCGTCGAGCGCCCGCGCAGCGTCGAGGTCCGCGCGAGCCCGACCGCGCGCGGCTATCTCGAAGGCTACGCGGGCGTGTGCACCGCGATCCATCACCACATGGCGCTGATCTACGAAGCGATCCGCGAGGCCGCGCGCGGCGATCCAGATGTCGCCGCGCTGTGGACGGACGTCAACGCGGAGCGCCATCGGGGCGCGCACACGATCGTCGCCGACGTGCGCAAGCGTGCGCCGCTTCGCGCCGGGCTCGCCGTCGCGGAGGCGGCCGATCTCGTGTGGATGCTGAACGACCCGGTGCACTTCCACATGCTCGTCCTCGGTCGGGGTTGGCCCGAAGCGAGGTTCTCGGCGTGGCTCGCACGCGCGCTCGAGACGGAGCTGCTCGGTTGATGGACGTGCGCGGTGAAGGACCTGGATC
>Ga0193728_1000228_pt1 | contig 26225 bp, 19 predicted proteins | sample U1c1metaG_FD_143037 | JGI IMG/M metagenome (GOLD analysis project Ga0193728, IMG submission 143037) | Soil microbial communities from a riparian zone of the East river system, Colorado, United States - U1c1 | ecosystem: Environmental > Terrestrial > Soil > Riparian zone | place: USA: East River... | reverse complement strand
CCCTCGATGTGGTAATTTTCTTGCCCGCAACGTTCGCGATGGGCGTCACACAAGAACGGGCCGCTTCGCCTTCGATGTGTACGGTGCAGGCTCCGCATAGCGCCATGCCACACCCAAACTTTGTGCCGGTAATGCGTAGCGTGTCGCGCAACACCCAGAGCAGCGGCATCTGGGGGCTAACGTCAACGGTTTGTGGCTTGCCGTTCAGTACAAAACTGATAGCCATGATTCCCCCGATGCGAAAATACCACCTGCCATCCAAAACAGGTTTTTGGAAAGCGGAGATATCCTACAACAGTTTTGCCGATGCAAGCGCAACGGTGAAACTATTTGGGTGGCGCTTGCGGGTTGGGGGTCTGAGCGGCTTTATTCTGGATGGAGAGCAACTCCACTTCGAATATGAGCGTGGCGTTAGGACCGATATCTGGCCCGGCGCCGCGGTTTCCATATGCCAGGTCAGCGGGAAGGAACACTTGCCATTTTGATCCGACGGGCATGAGTTGCACAGCTTCTGTCCATCCTTTGATCACGCCGCTGACGGGGAAAGTGGCTGGTTGTCCGCGCTTGTAGGAACTGTCGAATTCGGTTCCGTCAATCAGCGTGCCACGGTAGTTGCAAACCACCGTATCGGTCGCGGTGGGTTTCGGCCCGGTGCCTTCCTTGAGGATTTTGTATTGCAGACCATCGGGCAAGGCCACGACACCTTCCTTGGTTTTGTTTTGTGCCAGGAAGTCTTCGCCGGTTTTTTTGTTAATTTCTCCGGCTTTCTGCGTGGCTTCCTCCTGCTTGGCGCGAAGGCCGGACTGAAGCTTGGTCAGGGCGGCCTTCATTTCGTCATCGGTCAAGAGCAGCTTGCCGCCGGCGAGCGCATCTTTCATTCCGCGGCTGAAAATTGCGGGATCTATATCTACGGTATCTTTGCGCATGCTCTTGCCGATGTTTACGCCGATGGCGTAGCTGACCTTATCCTTCTCGGTTTTCAGTGTCAGCGGAGTTCGCGTACCAGTCGCGGTGCGCGGCTTAGCCGGAGTAGTCCCCGGAGTTTTTGGAGCCGGAGCCGTTTGAGGTTTGGGCGCAGGAGTGTCCTGGGCACGAAGGTTGCCAGACGTAAGCAGACCGATTACCAACAAATTCAACGCTAAGGTTAGTGTTTTTTGCATAGGGTATTGTCACATTGGCTTGCAAGCTGTGCAAATGGGGACGTGGACGAAACAGACCATAAGCGGCAAATAGCGGTACACCCTTTTCTGGCGGAAATCCTATGCAGGAACTGTTCTTGCGGGCGCTTCGGGCGAGCGCGGAGAATCTGGCTCGACACCACGCCAACCCACCGGGCGGCCGCTGACGGCCTCCTTCACAGAGCGGAAAAGCACCACGTACATTAACTGGCGATAGTAGAAGCGCTGCAAGAGCACAGGAATGAGCAGGGTCCAATCTTCCTTGCGCTCCAGCGCGAAGGCCACCATGCAGGTGAGTATGTCTATGAGCAAAAACCCGATGAAGAAAAATAACGATCGCTGCACGTCAGCGGTGGTCCACAGCTGCGGCAATCGCGCGATATGCAATTGCCCGACGGCCCATAATGCGAGCGAGCCGAGAAACATCAAATCGATTATCGGCGAAATGAGGGGAAGCACCAGTTGAAAAACAAAAATATTTGGAAGCGCAATCCAGCCCAGTGTGCCGTATTTGGGTCTTAACAACGTGTCGCGGTGCTTCCAGAAAGATTGCAGCGTGCCGAAGGTCCACCGGAATCGCTGGCGGATTAGCGCGCCAGGGGTTTCGGGAGCTTCGGTCCAGGCGATAGCTTCTTCGTCATAGCTGATGCGCCAACCCAGCCGCCGAATAGCGATGGTTAGGTCCGCATCTTCCGCCACGGTATCGGAAGTAATTCCGCCGGCAGCTTCAATGGCCTCGGTACGCCATGCTCCGAGTGCACCGGGCACCACAGTGATGCAATTGAGAAGATCGAAAGCGCGCTTCTCCATGTTCTGACTGGTGATGTACTCCAGAGCCTGCCAACGCGTAAGCCAACGGGTGCGATTGCCGACCTTTACATTACCGGCTACCGCGCCAACCCGCGGATCGGAGAAATGGCGCAGCAATTTGGAGATGGCATCCGCTTCGATCTCGGTATCGGCGTCTATGGTCACGACGATTTTCGTTTTTGCTTGTGACATCGCCAGGCTGAGCGCGGCGGACTTGCCGCGGTTCACTTGATGAATGATGTGTACGCGCGGATAGGCGCCGAAATGTTCATCGAGTAGCGCGCCGGTGCGGTCCATGGACCCGTCATTGACGACAATGATTTGCAGATTTTTTGTGTTGGTAGCCAGCACAGAGGAGACCGTCTGCACGATTACGTTTTCTTCGTTATGAGCAGGAATCAAAACGGTCACATCCGGAGGCGGATCGGGCATCACGTAGTGATCTGGGCGAAGTTTTTCTATCAAGGCAAGAATGCCGATGACCACCGCGCGGCCACTTACCAAAATTATTCCTACAATGAAGATGGTGGCGAAACCTACGCGGAACCAGCGGTACAAACTGAAGATGAATCCATCCGCGCGCGCTTCGAATCGCTCCTGTGGAGATAGGGGCAGCATCATCGAACTGCGTGTTTTGTGCAGCAAATCAGGGACAGATACAAACTGGTAGCCCTGAGCGCGAAGGCGATCGATTATTTGAGGCAAAGCCGCGACCGTTTGGGTGCGATCACCGCCGCCGTCGTGAAAAAGGATAATGTTGCCTTCGCTCGCCTGGGTCAGGACGTTATCGACTATGTCGGAAGCGGGAATTTGTTTGCCGCCGGGCGATTTCCAATCATGGGGGTCAATTTTTTGGCCCACGATCACGTAGCCCATATCTTGCGCGAGGGGCAGTTGCGCGACTTCCTCAGCGTACTCCGGTTCATGATCAATTCCGTAGGGCGGGCGGAACAGAATGGATTTGACGCCAAGGGTGCTCTCGATTAGTCGCTGGGTTAAATTCAGCTCCCAACGCAACTGGGTCCGCGAAATATCGTCGAAGTTCGGATGGGTGTAGGTATGGTTCCCTACCTCGTGGCCTTCCGCATATTCACGCTTGAGCAATTCGGGCCACTGGCTTCCGGAGACACCGACAATAAAAAATGTAGCGGGCACGTTTTTTGCTTTAAGCACATCAAGAATTTTGGGCGTCCAGCGGGTATCGGGTCCATCGTCAAAGGTGAAGGCTAATTTCTTTTTCGCCGCGCCGAGTTGATCGATGTGATACGGAAGCGGATAAATTTCGAACTTTTCTCCAGTGAAGAGATCGGTGGGGGGATCGTAAGTAAAGCTGCGGCGGCCGTGCTTCGGAGTATCGATGAAGTGCCACACGTCACCATCGCCTTCCAAAATCAGGTCGGGGCCCGGCGGAATGTCGGTGATCTTATTGCGAATGGCCTCGGTGGGATGGGTGGTATCCCAGATGGGCCACATGGAAGTATCCGCGGAGCCGAGGCGCCACAACGCCGTGCCCTGAACGCCCATGCGTTCATTGGCTCGCAGCTCGTTGTAAGCCGTCAGGGCGTCGAGCATCCACACCTGGTGGACGTGATCGTGCTCGTCATTGTAGGAATAATGGGGGTTGAGCGAGACGGGATCGAATTCCACGGCAGTTTCGGATTCCGAGGCGCGAAGTAAAGCTTCCTGAATGGTCAACGACTCCGCGGTTTCCTGTTTTTTCTTGGGCGCCTGTGACCAGTCGTAGGCGTAGTTGCCGATGGCGGAGATAATTTTTTGTGCCGGTACGATTTTTAGTATTTGCCTAAGATTTTCCACATACCAATCCTGCCCGGCGATGGGTCCGGGCGGCGAAGTGAGCCAATGCTGGTCGTAATTCATTAACACCAGAGCGTCGCATTGTTTGCCAAAGAATGCGTAATCGTACGCGTCGTCACGAGCGGGGAGCGCGACCATCAGCTTGAGGTTCGCGGAATGTAAGGCGGCGGCAAGTTCAGCAGCAAACTTTTTGAAATGTGCCTGGCTTTCGTCGGGCACTTCCTCAAAGTCGACCACGATTCCGGATTCGTGCGTCTTTGTCGCGTATTCCACCATGTCGCGCTCAAGATTGTGCCTGGCGTTCGGGCTGGCGAGCATCTCGGCCATTTCTTTAGTGTGCCAATTGACGCCGTCGTAGTTATTGACGAGGCCCATCATGGGAATTTCCACGTTTACGGATTTCATCCATTGATGAAGCTTGTCTTCTTTGAGAATGGCGATGGCCTGGTCGGGAGTAGCCTTGGTGGTGTTCTGTCCGTTTTCATAATCGACGATGGTGATGGCGCCATCCGACGTTACGGAGTGAAGCTGCTCAGGAATGAGAAGGTCAAGATCTTTGTAATGGCCCTTTAGTGAGGCCATGCTATTGGGGTCCCAGCTTACAAAAAATGCGGCATGCAGAGGATCGTAACTAACTGGCAAGGACCCGATAGAAGCCACGCGACGCTTGCGTCCTTCACGCACGGGTAGCAACTTGGCTGTAGGCTTGAACTTAAGCGGATAAAACTTGGGCTTGGTGTCCGGCAGCAAGCCGGCGGGCAGATCGACGCTGACAGCCACGGTCACAAAGAAATAGGTAAGCGCCACGGTGAGCAACACCGCGGAAACTTCCATGACGCGCCTGGTGCGGCGCCAGCGCACACGCTCCGCGTCGTAAAATATAGGCCCGCGTTCCTTCATGAAACCTTTCGACCCAGGGTCACGGCAGGGTTATCTATGCGCTCCGGTGTTGGAGCGCAATGCTCGAATCCGTCTGCACTATTGTAAGATGCGTTTCATTCATGCGGCGAAATTTCTCCAGTGCTATTGCCGCGCTCGCGGTAGGCGCGTGCTTGCGTTTTTTCTTCGTGCTGAAATATCCGGCGGGCTCCGGGGACTCGGTACTTTACGAGCAGATCGCGACGAACTGGCTGAATTATCACGTGTACGCCATGAACGTGGACGGCGCGATTACCCCGGTGGATATTCGGGTGCCGGGCTATCCGGCATTTCTTGCGGTGATTTATTGGTTGAGCGGCAAAACCGGGCCGAATGCGCGCTTCTGGGTGATGACCGCGCAGGTTGTGGTGGATTTGCTGACGTGTGTGGTGGCGGCCTGCTTAGCGGCGACGTTGTTGGCTTTGGCTACCGGGAAGGTGCGCCGGTGGCGTTTTTTTTTGGTGGGCTTGTGGCTGACGGCACTGTGCCCCTTCACGGCGAATTATGTGGCGGTTCCGCTTACGGAAACAGTCGCCACATTTTTTACCACGCTGACTATTTGGTTTTTGTGCCTCCTATTATTGCGGGGGCGAGGCGCGCTTTTGTGCGTGGAGGGCAACTCTGTCAATTTGCGCTTCAAAGAGGAGTGGTTCGCCGCGTTCGCAGGAGTTTCCGCCGGCTTCGGCACACTCTTCAGACCAGAAACGCCGCTGTTACTTATAACTTCGTGCGTGGTGCTTGCCTGCTATTTCCTTCGGGGAGGCCTATGGTCCGGTCAGTGGCGCCAAATCACTCGAATAATTGCCTTCATGGCGGCGGGGTGCTTACTTCCGCTCACGCCGTGGACTATACGCAACGCCATTACCTTACATGAGGCGCAACTTCTAGCGCCGAAGAATTCGAATCTGCCTGGCGAGTTGGTGCCCTTTGGCTTCATGGCCTGGGAAAAAACGTGGCTATTTCGGGTTCGCGAAGTTTACCTGGTGGCCTGGAAGCTGAATGATCAGCCGATAACTCTGGACGATATTCCTGCGCGGGCATTCGATACGCCAGAGGAAAAAGAACGCGTAGCCGCGTTGCTCGAGCCGTATAACGACGAAGTGACGCTCACGCCGGAAGAGGACGCGGGGTTCGCGCAACTAGCCAGGGAGCGGAGCGTGCGACATCCGCTACGAACGTATTTGTGGCTACCGGCGGCGCGAGCTTTTATGTTGTGGTTTTCTCCTCGGATCGAGTTGTTGCCATTGTCAGGGCAGGTATTTCCTTTAGCGGAAGCGTGGGAAAACGATCCGGTGGACCAGGCGGTAACAGCGGGATTTGAATTGCTGATTGCGTTATACGTTTTGTTCGCAGGGTGGGGAGCGCTGCAATTGTGGCGGCACCCCTCGGCGAGAATCGCGGTGGCGATAATCGTGGGCTACATGGTGGTGCGTACGGTGTTTATGGCCACTCTTGAAACACCCGAGCCTCGCTACATGCTGGTATGTTTTCCTGCTCTGTTGGCTATTGCGGCGCAAGTGTTTGCGGGCAAGGCCGCTACAAAAGAGAATTCCTCCGCGGCGAATGAACACGGTCTTCAGGACGCGGGCTAACGTTCTTCGAAGGGCTCGGGGTGGATGGTGACGCGATGTATTTGCGGAAATTTTTCTTTCACACGGTCGACCAATGCGGCGGTGACATCGTGGATCTTGTTGATGGGCAAATCGCTTCTCATGGTGCAGTGGCAGGAAACCAGGATGCGGTGTTCCACCTGACGGACGCGCGCGTCATGACAATTCACCAATTCATCGTACTCGGACGGCAGGGAGTTCAAGAATTCCTCCACTGCTCCCGCCAGCAGTTTCATTTCACCCAGACCGGCATCCGGCGTGGCAATGTGAGTTCCTAACGGCTCGATGTGAATATTTACTTCCGTAGGCGCGTCACGTAAAGCGCGAATACCTTCTTCAAGCTTAGTGGCCCGCCGGTGGGCCTCGCGCAGACGTAAATTCTCGTCAACTTCGAGATGCAATTCGATAAAGAGCTTGCCGCTTTGCTGCAGAGCGGTTACGTCGTGTATGGCGAGGCCCAGGCGTTGTGCCAGCGCGCGGATGGACTCGAACAGATGCTCGCCCTGAGGCGCGCGCGGCTCGGCGTGCACCATCACGTCGGAGGGTACAATTTCGCCAATACGTTTTTCGATGGCGTCGCTAAGCGCATGGACCTGTTCGAGACTTGTGGTTCGAGCCACGCTCACCGTGGCATCTACGAAATGACGATTCCCTGCGCGGCGAACGCGCACGCGATCGACGTCCAGGACTCCCTCCATGCGGGCCACCGCGCGAGCGATCTCTTGGCGAAGGCCTTCAGGCGCGGCATCCACGAGCGCGTCGAGGGTGCGCCTACCAAGCCGCGACCCGACCCACAGAATGACGCCTGCGACCGCCAAACCCGCGATGGAGTCGGCGTACACCAACCAGGGAAGATTCCAGGTTTCACCAGCCCACACAAGTCCAATGCCGGCGATGACGACGATGGTGCTCCAAACATCCGTTGAAAAATGCAGAGCGTCGGCTTCTATTGCTTCGCTGTGGTATTTGCGTGCGACGTGACCCAGTGCTTTCGCGCGGGTTATATCGATCGATAGAGCCACCAGCAGGATCAGCACGGCAATAACGCTGGGTTGAATATGAACATGATGGAAGAACAAGCGGTCGATGCCTTCGTAGATGATGAACACCGCAGTAATGAGCAGCAACGCGGTTTCCACGAAAGCCGAAAAATTTTCAAACTTGCCGTGGCCATAGGGGTGTCCTTCATCAGCTGGCTGATCCGACATACGAACGGAGAGATAAGTTATAATCGCCGCGAGAAAATCCAGACCAGAATGCAGCGCTTCGGACAACACGCCGAGGCTGCCAGTGCGAACCACCAAAAACGTTTTGAGCGAGAGCAAAACTACTGCCGAGCCCACGCTTAACAGCGCGGCACGCTTCTTTTCTCGGACTTCCAGATTTTGCAGAATGGCCATCAGGTTTGCCTAGCCTATCCTAAGTTTAAGCAGTTTATGGGCAGAGCTTGAGAAGACGTGCTCTGGACGGCTGAGAAAGGCCCAAGGATCGAGGGCCTAGCCCTTGCGCGGGAGGAATCGCAGCGCGGCGGAATTCATACAATAACGCAGGCCTGTAGGCCGCGGTCCGTCGGTAAAAACGTGACCTAGATGGGCATCGCAGAGAGTGCACTTTACCCCGGTGCGCACGACCCCGAAGGAGAAATCTTTTTGTTCGCGGACGTTCTCTTTGGCGATAGGCTCGAAAAAACTGGGCCATCCGGTGCCAGAGTCAAACTTGGCCCGGGAATCAAACAGCGCATTGTCGCAATCGATACAACGGTAAAGGCCGGTTCGGTGCTCGTTGTCCAGCGCGCCGGTGAAAGCCCATTCCGTGGCAGCACGGCGGGTGACATCAAATTGCAAGGCGGTAAGTTGAGACTTCCACTGTGCGGCGGTCTTTTGTACTTTTGCGCTCGTCGCGGGACCCAGAGGCGTTCCGTCGTCCGCGAATTTTATGATTTTTACGGGCCCAACCCCGGCAGTTGGTTCAAGGCCATTGGCAAAAGCAGAGGAACAGACCCGTTGCACGCCCATGAGCACGCCGTAACCACCCAGCGTTGCAGCCGCGTAAACGAAGCCACGCCTCGTAAATTCTTTCATAGGTGCCAACTCAAAATACTGGCAGCTCAGCGGAAGTAGCTACCAAATTACTTCGACGCGGTCATCGGCGGCGGAGCTACAAGTGGCAAACGCTTTGGCTCGCCGCGCGCTCCGCGGACTTCTACTTCTTCAAAGAGCAGCGAGGGCGCGACAATCGATGCCGGCAAACCGTTCTGCGCCGAACCAAAAGCGCCAAGAGCGGTGCCTGCGAAGCCATTGATCTGGCTCTGCATGTAGTTATAGACGTAATTGTCGTTGCCGATTCCCGCGATATTGCGGATCGCGCGGGAGTTTATGCCGATGAGGCGTGCGCCGCGGATAATCTCTTCACGGCCGTCTTCCGGGTACACGCGATAAAGTACCAAGGGCAGACGGTCGCCTGTGCCGGCACCGCCGCCGTAGCTTGCCAGCAAGCTTTGAAAATCATCCTGGTGCAGCAGGCTGATGGTGGGGTTATCCATTTCGCGAACAATGAGGCAGTACGCCAGTTTTTGATCGCGACACTCATCCAGGAATTTCTTTTTCAAGTCTGCCGGCGACATGGTCTCTTTGGAAGTAAAGAACAGATTGCTCATGGTCGGTTTGGCATCGCTGAGAAAAGCAGAACGGCCATGTCCATTGGATTGATCGAAATCAGGACCGGGACGGCGAGACATCAATTCGCTCTTAAGCGTGCCGTTTTCCACCAGAGTCACTTTTTGTGCGCGCACTCCTTCATCGTCGACCGCATAGGAACCAAGTAGCGGAGTGCCCTGAAATTCTTTGGCGCTGGGATCATCGACCACCGTCACGGAGGTTGGTAAAACACGCGCCCCGATACGAGTAATCCAGTCACTTTTTCCGCCGAGTCCGCTCAACAACTGTTCCATTACAGGAGTGAACGAGACGGGAGGCCGCGCGCCATTTACGGCGGGGCCGAGAATCTGGGCCAGTAACGGAGCTGCGGCACGAGCCTCAAAGAGCACAGGGCCAGTGTAGTCGGGTGCGGCCGGGGCGGAGCGCAGCGCCATCAATTCGCTACCAGTAACGTTAAGGCTTTTGCGCAAGGCATCAGGCGTAGGCAGGTCGGAGGGATGCACGGCGTAAGTGGCATAGAAGTGATTAATTGGCGTGCCGTCGTCCGCCAGAGCGTTCATGCCGGATTCCATCGCCGCGAAGCTGCGATTGGTGCGAATCTCGGTGCCCTCACTGGTTACGAGGTATTCGGTGGCGAAGACCAGGTAATAAGTGACGCGACTCTCGTAGATTTGTGGAAAGGCGCGCAGCGCGGCTGAAGTATCCCGGGCTTCCTGGTCCCAGTTGCGCTTGGTCCAATCGGCCATGACCAGCGGCTCGACAAGGTGCACCGGCTCAGCTTTGGAAAAATCATTGATATCCGATTGCCGGGCTAGGCTGCTGAGATAGGCCTGTTTGCGTGAATAAGTTTCTACTGCTTCCTTGAAAGCCTGATCCGTGGCGATCCAAAGATCCTGACGAAGAGAATCGTAATCGCGATCAATGCCTACGGAGCCGGTCGAGCCGATGAAGCCGCGGAAACCGTCATCGCTTATAAAATTGGAGCTGTCCAATTTGTAATTCCCAACACGCGCTTCCACATTCATGAAACGGCTGCGTGAGTGATTGCTATTGAGTAAGGTACCGAATTCACCGCTAATTTCGCGAAAATCCAGGTCAAGCAGCCGGTATTCGACGTAATAGGGGCGAACGGGTTGATCGGTGCCTGGAATTTTCAGCTCCAAGCGGGTTTTGGAGCGCTCCATTTCGTCATGCATGGCCCGCAAAGTCTGGTCATTGTCTTTTTGAGCCAGGTCTTTTTGATCTTGCGTCGCGGAGGCGAATGCGGCCGTGCCACAAGCGATGGTTGATGCCAAAAAGAAAAGTGCGGAAAACAGGCGCGCGAACTTCATAGTTGACCGCCCGTCTTGGCAAAAGCCGTGTCATGCGCCGGAGCCGGCAGAATCGGAGGTCTGTCCGTGGAGCTTTCCTTTTTCTGAACTTCCAGCTCGGAGGTCAAAATCGCGGGAGACGCTGCGGAGACCGGGACAGAACCGGATTCAGCGCCACAGTAGCCATTAAAAACTTCAGTGGTGTCTCCGGTGGCAACGATCTTTGTCAGGGCCGCCAAGGGAGTGCCAACAATGTCGACCCCGCGCACCAGTTCGTCGGGGCGGCCGTCCGCAAATACTTTGTAGACCACAAGGGGCAGCACTTGAAATGCCTGTGGCTGGCCGCGGCCGGTGAAGGTAAAGCCGCCAGCTATGTCGTCAATCAATAAGCCGAAAGATTTATTCTGCGCTTTGATCAGTTCGATCAGCTTGGCGCGCAGTTCTGCGTTGCTGACCATTTTGTTGCTTTCGACGATGAGGTTGCCTTGACGGGAAACCGGAGTGGCACCGAGCTGACGCCTACCGTGACCATTCGAATGCGGAAAGTCGGCGAGTGGTGAGCGCGACATTTCAAAGTTTTTCAGCATGCCGTGATCTACTAAAGTAACGCGCTGCGCCGGGACGCCCTCGTCGTCAAACTGATAAAATCCCAGCAATTCCTGGGAGCCCAGGCGCTTCTTAGTGGTGTCGTCGACGATGCTTAGAAAGCTTGGCAAAATCTGTTCGCCAACTTTGCTCGAGAAGGTCTGGCCTTCCGTTACGTCCTTCTGGCGGTGCCCCTCGTCGCGGTGTCCGAATACTTCATGGAAGAAAACCGCCGCGGCCCGTCCAGTAAGGAGAGCCGGTCCGACACTGGGATCGTTAATGGGCGCCGCGACCAGACCTTCCAATTCTTTGCGCATGGTGGCTTCCGCCGCATAGACAGCTTTATCGTCCGGGGCGTCGGAAGGATTTACCCAGTCAAAATTGTAATAACGGTTGATGTCCATTCCGTCTGGAGCTTTGCCCTGAATAAATAATTCCAGGCGATAACGAATCTGTCCGAACTGTAGCTGGGTGCCCTCGCTGTTTACCTGATAATCGTTTTGAGCTTGCCCGCTGAAGGTTACGATGGAATTGATAACCGCGGTGGAATCCCGGAATGCTTTAGTGTAGTCGCGAACTTTTTGTTCCCAGGGTTTGCGGTCCACATTAATGGAAACTTGCGAACCGACGAAGGTATGTGGCTCTTCACGAGAAAAGTCCGGGGCCTTGCCTTCGGCCGTTTCTACTTTCACCTCTTTACCGGTTTTGATTTTGATGAGCGCTTGTGAAGAGGCCTCGTATTGCTTGTTGGTTTCGAGCCAGATGGCACGCCGCAACACCTCGGCATCGTCATCCACGGGAACGGAGGTGCCTGGGCCGCCATTGGCTTGCTGGCGCTCACCGACTTTATGCGAGTTATCCAGCGTGTAACTGCCGGTGCGAACGGAAACTTCCAGCCAGCGGTTGCGGCTTTCCGTGCTATTCAACAGCGCGCCATTCGAACCGGAAACATCCGCGCGCTCCGTATCCGTGACGGTGTAACCGAGAAAATAGGCCGGCGGGTCTTGCGCCTTCAAAGCTTTGAAGGAGCGCTCCATCTCTGCTTGCAACGCTGCCAACACTGGCGAACGTTTCGCCGGTGCGTCGGGAGGACCGGCAAATACAGCAGTGGTGGCGCCGCATAGAGCGGTCAGCACACAAAGGACATGAATCCATCTGTTACGCATAAATAAGATCAAAGGGAGCCTCACAAGCGATTAGACGGGAGCAACAACTATTCAGTGTAACCGAGCGTCCACGAACCATACAAACGCAGCTAGCTGGGCTGCAAGATATTGGATGGGCCAGAGCGTCGGACCGTTGCACTCATTCGCAAAGTTGACGCCCCCAAAGTAACTGGCTGAGCACCCCTAACTGCGGGCTGTAATCTAAAGCAACTACGGAAGGCGAGCTGCTCTCCTGTCGCTGTACCTGGATTGGCAACTGGGAGCGGGCGGTATCTACCCACAAGCGGCCGGATTAGTTTGTGGATTGCATTTTGTCGTGACCGGCGTGGTCTTGGTGCTTCCGCGTGTGACGATGGGGACGACGACGATGGGAATTCCCGCCAGCACACCCAAGGTAATTGCCGTGCCTTTCCCAATGTGCGTAGTCGATTGCACCGCGCTCGGAGGCCCGCCCACGTCGGTACTCTGCGCGGCTTCGGTGAGAAGATCGAGCGTCGCTTGAGCTGGAGCCAGAGGCCCGGAGTTGTCGCCGCTACGCACGCTACTCATCTGTCCGGCTTTAACCACCACGCAAACGCCGGCCAGATTGCACACGCGCACCAGGCCCTCAAAAACAATTACGTTCATGGTGCTGTTGTCATAGGCCACATAAAAATCCGTACCCACGACACCAGCAACACCGGCGGGAGTATGCACCTCAAATTTTCCATCCGGTTTGGCGATTTTTTGCGCCTGACTGCGGAGCTTGCCGTAGGTTAGTTCCAGCTCAGTCTGTTGCGCACCAGCATCGTGTTTTACTACATGCATCGAGGAATTTGAGCCAACGTTCAACACCGAGCCGTCGTCAAGCGCAATGCGCGCGCGGCCGTTGATCTGGGTGTTCACGAGATCTTGCCAATCCACCACGGATTTAGCGGAGGCGGTCAAAGTTTTAGAACCGCGAGCGATACTCACGGCCGGGATCACGCGAGCGACTTCGCCGGCCCGCGAATTGGAAGATTGCGGAGTAGCAACTAGGTCCGCGGGATCAGCGATGCACAATGTAAGTAACAGTGCCAGAGCAAAGGCATATGGTGAGGTTGTCTTCATCTTCATTGCGGGACACTCCTGGGCGAAAGATTACCTACCGTTGTTATGGGAGAGTACCAAAAGTGTCCATTAAAAAGGAATTGGGGTTGCGCAGTCATTACTGTCGTTCCTAAGGTGGGAGCGCTTCGGCGTTCTCTAGCTATCGAGGTGAAAAATCACGGCGGCCATATCGTCGTGCTGACGGATGACGTCTGTGAAATCGTGGACCGCCGAAAAGATACGCACCAAGAGTTCTGTTGGGGACGCACCAGAGTTATCGTTACAAACACTCATCAAGCGCGGAATTCCAAAATCATCGTAGCGGGCGTTCTGGGCTTCGATAATTCCGTCTGAGCAAACCAGGATGGAATCGCCCGGCTCCAGTTTCAACGTTAAAGTTTCGTATTTGGCGTCCGCAAACAAGCCCGGGGGGATGCCTGATAGATCAAGGACTCTGCAACCCCTTGCTGAAAAGTGAAGCGGCCCTGGCATTCCGGCGCTGGCCAAGTGCATCTCGCAGGTGTGTGAATTGAAAACGCCGTAGACTATCGCGGCGTGGCGTCGCAGCCCGCCGCGGCTCATCAAACGTTTGTTGAGCGCTGATAAGATTTCACCGGGTGACTGGTCGGTTTTGTGCACGCTACGCAAAATTCCGACCGCCAGGGCGGCGTACATCGCGGCGGGCAAGCCTTTGCCAGAAACATCGCCAACGTAAAATCCCATGTTACCGTTGTCCATCAAAAAATAATCGACGAAGTCTCCGCCTACGATGTCCACGGGCTCAAATTGATGAGCGATGATTAGCGGCCCCGCGCAAAGAACTTCCGCGGGAAGCATCAAGCTTTGGACTGCGCGCGCTTCTTCAAGCTCCTCCCGGTGGAGCCTTTCGATAGCACGAGCTTCGACTGCGGGTAAAATAGTGAGCATAACGTATTGGAGCTTGAATCACCGCGAAGGGGTTCGAACGGTGACTGAAGTTTAACAAAATTGCTGTTCACGCTCGCGACCAAAATATGAGTTGTTTCCTGTGCAATTCCGGTGCACGCAAACCTTGCCACTGCGGCTTTGCGGGATGAAAATTACAGTATGCGAGTTCTGGCTCTCTTGCTGGTCTTCTCGGGGTTGTTGTTGGGCGCGTATTTTTTTTATTTAAAGAAACTGCCCACTATGGACAATGGCACCGCAGCTACGCAAGCTATCAACTTGACCGGCGTGCGCAGCGACCTGCTGCAAATTGCGCAGGCAGAGCGTGCCAACGTCGCCTCCAACGGGAGCTGCGCATCGCTAGCGGATCTCCTCTCCTCCAATCTGTTGACGATGACCAGGACCGAACGCGACGGCTACAATTACTCCGTGGAATGCTCCAGCGCGGAATTCAATGCCGTGGCGCGGCACACACCTGCGCCTGGGGGTTCACCCATTCGTTACCCCAATCTGGCCGTGGATCAAAATATGCAGGTTCACGAAGTGAACTAACCGCCGGACAAGCACCGTCTATCGCAGGACATATTCGCGGAACATTCCTGGCAAACTCTCCGTACCATTCAGTGACCTCGGTGAATAACTCGAGCCGGAGTCTCTCTGGATGATTGCACTTCGGAAAAGGAGAGGGTATGGACAATACGATTGGACTGGTCGCGGTCATTCTTTCTTTAGGATTTCCCCTCGGTGCCATGTACACCTACTACTGCGTGCGCAAACTGCGCAGCCAAGAGCGTCTGGCAGCTATGGCGCGCGGGGTTGAAATTCCCATGGAACCGGAACTTTCTCAAGGCGCGCGTTCGCGCCGTTGGGGCATTCTGCTGGTTTCTGGAGCGCTGGGTTATATGGCAACGACGGGCATTATCGCCCGCTTTGCGGAGCCTGATGCCTGGACTGCGGCGGCCTTCGGCATCATCCCATTCGCTCTCGGCCTGGGGTTTTTTGTGGACTGGACGCTGATCCGCCGGGACGCTCGCGTTTCGGGCTAACTTTTTGAGCGCCGGCGCGACCGAGGTCCACGAGAGCAGCCGTGTTAGAATTGCACCTCAATGCACCCTGCAATACCGCACCTTATCGAGCTGCAGCGGGTTGACCACAACATTGGCGCGTTACGCGCCGAAATCGAAAGCTATCCCAAACGGATTCAGGAAGCGGACACGAAGTTGAGCGGCGCCCGTGCAGCTGTCGCGGCGGCCAAAGAAGCCCATATCAACGCGCTTAAAGAACGAAAAAAATTTGAGCTGGACGTCGATCAATGGAAAGACCGGGCGCGGAAGTATCGCGATCAGAGCGGCGCGGTTAAAACCAATGAAGCCTACAAAGCGTTGCTGCATGAGATTGCCAACGCCGAAGCAGAAATAGCCAAGGCTGAGGATCGCCAGCTCGATGTGATGATGTCGGGAGAAGAGTTTGAGCGGCGTGTGCGGCACGCCGAGGCCGACCTGAAGGAAGCCGAGACGAGCGTGGCGGCCGATCGCAAGGAAATCCATTCACGCTACGATGAAAAACAGAAATTGCTTAAGGTGGCACTGGCGGAACGTGAGCGTATCGCTGCTCCAGTGCCGAAAGATTTGCTTGAGCTGTATGATCGCATCGCCAAGCGGCACAATGGCACCGCGATGGCTCTGGTGCGCGACGATCAATGCCGCGGATGTGGGATGCGTGTACTCCCTCATATCATCCAAGAGCTGCGCCAGGAAACTAACGAAGAAATCTATCGCTGCGAAATGTGCGGCCTGATTTTGTACACGCTGGATCCTATTCCAGTGGCAAATTCCGGCTCTGGCAGCGATAAGACCTCGGCTATAAATTCCTGATGATTCGTCGCCCGCCCTCTTCACGTGAAACCGGTTTGTTTGCTGGTACCGAGCCTGACGCAAGACCGCGCGCCGCCGTATTTCGAGCCAACATCGATGGTGGCTCTCGCGGGAATCCAGGACCGGCGTCCTACGGAGTGGTCGTACGCAACGAGCGCGGCGAGATTGTTGCGAAGCTAAAAAAATATATCGGGCGCATGACCAACAATGTCGCCGAATACTATGGACTGATTGCGGCACTGGACTACGCGCAATCCAACGGTGTACGCGCGTTGCGCGTCGAAAGCGATTCTGAGCTGCTGGTGCGGCAGATGCGCGGGCATTACAAGGTAAAAAGTCCGGATCTGCGTCCCTTGTTCGAACGCGCCAAAAAAATGTCGCAGACTTTTGAATCGTTTCGCATCGAGCACGTCTATCGCGAGCAGAATTCTGAGGCTGACGCGCTTGCGAATGAAGCGTTGGATGAAACGTCGGGCAAGCCGAAACCGTCGGTGACGCCCAAGCCGGAAGGCCCACCGAAGTTGCCGCAAGACATGCAAGGCGCTCCGCGCAAACTACGCGCGCAAGTACGCAATGGCGGATTGCATCTTTTTGATCTGTTGGATTTGCCGGAAAATACTGAAGTTGAGATCCTGCTGCGACCCGCGCCAAAAGTTAGATAGCGCGGCTACTTTAAGGCGTAGGAACGGTACAGGGTATCGCGCTGGGCGGGCACGAAACCCGCGTCGGAGATGATGCGGCGCAGTTCGCTTTCGTTAGTGCGGTTTTTAACGCCCGCGGCGAAAACAACGTTTTCTTCAATCAAGATGCTGCCGACATCGTCCGCGCCAAACTGCAGACCGACCTGGCAGACTTTAATCCCAGGAGTTAGCCAGCTCGATTGAATGTGATCAAAATTATCGAGATATAGCCGGCTAACTGCGAGCGTCTTCAAATAATCTACCGCCGTGGCTTCGGGTATTTTTTTTCCGAGCGGAGTATTATCCGGCGCAAACATCCAGGGGATAAAAGCCGTAAAACCGCCGGTATCTTCTTGAATCCTGCGCAGTCGTTCTAGGTGATTTACGCGGTGGCGCAGTTGTTCGCCGCAGCCAAACATCATCGTAGCGGTGGTGCGCAAGCCGAGCGAATGGGCGATACGGTGCATTTCTTCCCAATCATCGCTGGTGCATTTGAGCCGTGCGATTTTCGATCTAATTTCGTCATCGAGAATTTCCGCGCCGCCGCCGGGGATGGATTGTAAACCGGCGTCCATTAATCGCTGAATCGTTTCGCGGATGCTGAGCTCGCTGACCTCCGCAATGCAAAGAATTTCCGGCGCGGAAAAGCAATGCAGATGCACTTGGGGATAACGTTGCTTCAAAGAACGCAGCAGATTTTCGTAATAGCCGATTTGAAGATCGGGGTGTAAACCGCCCTGCAATAGCACGCCAGTGCCGCCCAGCTCCAGCATCTCGTCGATTTTGTCGTAAATCGATTCGAAGGACAGGAGGTAACCATCTTTTGCGCCCAGGGGGCGATAGAAAGCGCAGAAAGAGCAGTATTCAGTGCAAAAATTTGTGTAATTGATATTGCGGTCGATCTGGTAGGTCGCCACGCGCGGGTCAGTCTTTTTAAGGCGCATTTGATGCGCGGCCATTCCGATGCCCAGCAGGTCATCGGATTCCAGCATGTCGAGCGCTTCTTGTTTTGTCAGGCTCAAGCGTTTCCTTGCGTATCCTTTATTCTATCGAACGAAGCCTATGAAATCCGAACCCAATCGCCCCGCTTGCGTAAAATTCTATCGCGACGCATATCGAGGGGGGTGTTGATGTTAGCCCATTCGATGGCTTTAGCTCTTGGTATCAATCCTAGCTTGGCAGCCAAGCAATAATAAAGTTCAAGGCCGGCGAGATTGTCGCTGGCTAATGAGAAGTCGATATTCTCTTGCAGATAATTTAACAAATCAGCGGCAGGCAAATTCTGTTCGACGCTTGCTGCGGCGCTGATCTCCGCAAGGTGCGCGACGCCGTACTCTTTGGAAGCGGCGAAATCGGCAACTACTTCCGGCGTCACGGATTCACGGCGCCCGGCCCACACTGCCAAAACCGCCGGTAGGCCAGTGAGGCGGCGCCATTCTTGCACGACGTCGTACACATGAAGAGTTTCAGTGGCATTAATTCCAGCTTTGTCGGGACTGCAAATCAATTCGCCGGCTGCGCCTAGCGTCGCGCTGCCGGCGATCGAAATAGCGAGTCGCAGGGCCGGGTCGCCGATCAATAAAGCGGCATCGGCTTGCTCAAGTATCGTGGCCGCAGAGTCAAACGTGGCCTCAAAAAAAACTGGTTTAATCTGCCAGTGTTCCGCGCACAAAATTCGCGTCAATGCCTGGGTGCTGCGGGAACTGCCATCGAGCGCGATGCTCTTCACTTCGGCGATAGGCTTGTGCGACACGATCAGCAGGCTGCGCACGCGCCTCTTTGCCGCGATCGCCAGGTCCGGCAGGACCACCAAATCGTCGATGCGCTGAAACTCGATAGCCGGAATGATGGCCACATCAGCGCGACCATCGCGAAGATCATCGGCGCATTGGGAAGGAATGGTAAACGAAAGCTCGTACTTGTCCTTGAGGGCACCGCGGGTAAAACCGTACACCAATGGGGCGGTATTCAGATATTGCACGACGGAGATGCGAAGTTTTCTCAAAATGGCGGACGCTCGTGGAAGCTGTAGTATAACAGCGAAAATTTACGCCGTGCCGACGCTCTTCTGGTGTAAAACCTTCGGGACCGTCGGAGGTTTTGAAAATGAAGAAATATTCCCGTGCCGTTTGCCTCATTCTGGCCTTGCAAATGGCTGCAATCGTCGGTGTTGCCGCGTGTCCTGACACGAGTCAACCCGCCACGATAGCCGAAAAAACCGCCAGCACTCAGAAGCTTCCTGGTTATTTCAACCTTTACTGGGACGCCAAGCAAGGCAAGCTTTGGCTGGAAATTGAGAAATGGAATTCAGAATTTCTGTACCAGAGCGGCTTATCCGCGGGAATTGGCTCGAACGACATTGGACTGGACCGCGGACAACTCGGCGCGACCCGCGTCGTGCGCTTTGAACGCAGCGGGCCAAAAGTTTTGTTAGTACAAGAAAATCTGGATTACCGTGCGGTCAGCGATGACCCGGCCGAGCGGCGCGCGGTACACGATTCATTCGCGGAATCGATCCTGGCAGGCTTCACCGTGAGCGCTGAAGAAAAGGACCGCGTGTTAGTGGACGCTACCGATTTTTTTCTGCGCGACGATCATGACGTTCCTGCCACGCTGCGCAAGACCAAACAAGGCGCGTATCATCTCGATCTGGCGCGCAGCGCGATTTATCTTCCGCTCACCAAGAATTTCCCTATGAACACCGAAGTCGAATCCGTGCTGACGTTCGCGGGGGACGAACCGGGCCAATGGGTCAAGCAGGTCACCCCCTCACCAGAATCCATCACCGTTCGCGAGCATCATTCTTTCGTGCAGTTGCCACCGGCAGGCTACAAACCTCGCATCTATGATCCGCGCGCGAGTTTCTTCGGCATCCGTTACATGGATTACGCTACCCCGGTGAGTGAGCCAATTGTGAAGCGTTTCATCGCGCGGCACCGGTTGGAGAAAAAAGATCCTGCTGCCGTCGTCAGCGAACCGTTCCAGCCGATTATTTATTATCTGGATCGCGGCGCTCCGGAACCCATTCGCTCCGCGCTGCTGGAGGGGGCGCGCTGGTGGAACCAAGCCTTTGAGGCCGCCGGCTACAAAAATGCCTTTCGCGTGGAGCTGATGCCGGAAGACGCGGATCCGATGGACTTGCGTTATAACGTGATTCAGTGGGTTCATCGCGCGACGCGCGGTTGGTCGTACGGTTCAACCGTCACCGATCCCCGCACCGGGGAAATCATTAAAGGCCACGTGACGCTCGGTTCGCTGCGGGTGCGACAGGATTATTTAATCGCTGAGGGTTTGCTGGCGCCCTACGAAGAAGGCAAATCCGTTTCGCCCAAAATGATGGAGATGGCTCTGGCACGGCTGCGGCAGCTTGCGGCTCATGAAGTCGGCCACACGCTCGGGCTGGAACACAATTATTCCGCCAGCACGGTAAACCGCTCGTCGGTGATGGATTATCCGCCGCCGCAGGTTACGCTTGGCAGCGACGGTGTGCCTGACGTTTCGAATGCATATGCTGTGGGCATCGGCGAATGGGACAAAGTGTCCATCACATTCGGCTATCGAGAATTTCCTCCCGGCGCAGACGAACACGCGGAGCTGAATAAAATCATTTCTGATGCGCTTGGCCGTGGCTTGCGATTTTTAACCGACCAGGATGGTCGCCCGCCCGGATCTTCGAGTAGTGTCGCGCATCTGTGGGATTCGGGCTCTAACGCAGTGGATGAACTGAACCGTCTCATGCAGGTACGCGCCGCTGCGCTGCGGCGATTCGGGGAAAATAATATTCGCGCCGGCGCGCCGCTGAGCGCTATTGAAGATGTGTTGGTACCAATCTATATGCTGCATCGTTACCAGGTGGAAGCGGCAAGCAAATCCATAGGAGGCGTGGACTACACTTTCGCGTTGCGTGGCGATGGACAGACTCCCTTACGGATTATTGTTCCAGCGGAACAGCGTCGTGCGCTCAACGCCGTCCTTGCAACATTGAAGCCCGATGTGCTGGCCTTGCCGGAATCGCTGCTGAGCATTATTCCGCCTCGCGTACCAGACTACGAACGCGGACGAGAGCACTTTAAAATTCGCACCAGTCCGGCGTTTGACGCATTGGCGCCGGCTGAGGCGGCAGCCGAACATACGCTCCAGTTCCTTTTCAATGCCGAGCGCGCAACTCGGTTGGTGGAATTTCACGCGCGGGATGCTAAAAACCCGGGCTTGGAAGAAGTGCTCGATGCGGTTCTTAATGCCACGTGGAAAGCTTCGCGAGATCCTGGATATCCAGGGGAAATCTCGCGGGTTGTAGACACGGTAGTTCTTTACGATTTGATGTCCCTAGCCGTCAATGAACGAGCCTCTTCTCAAGCCTGCGCCATTGCTTGGTTAAAATTAGAAGAACTGAAAAAATGGAGCGCTGCCGCACAGAATGGTGCAAAAGCCAGCGAAGAGCGCGCCCACCTCTATTTCGCTGCCGCAAAGATCACGCAATTCCAGAAAGACCCCAAGCTGATCCCGATGCCTACGCCAGCGCAACCGCCCGAGGGGCCGCCGATTGGCGATGACGATTACGCCTGGCTGCCCTGACCACTTTTAGGTTGCCCTCCGGCTACCCGGAACTTTTAAGCTCAACCTTCGTCTATACAGCTGGAGGGATGCGTATGTCTCTAAAAATTGCTGTAACCGGTTTACTCCTTACCGGTGTTTTGAGCGGACCGCTCGCCGCGGGTCCGGCACTGTCCCATCACCATTCCATAAGTATGTCCGGAGGTGAACACGGCCCGGTCGTTGACTGCGCGGGTCTGCACATTCATCTGAACGACCGCGCTGTCGAAATGCGTTCGGAAGAGCAAACCATTGCAAGGGCCGGTGGTCCGCTCAGCGTCGAGTCCGAAGTGAATGGCGGCCTGCAAGTGCAGGGTTGGGACAAAGATACTTACTCGGTGACGGCCTGCAAAGCCGCAGACGCTTCCAGCAATGACGTCGAGCACATCTTTTCGCAGATAAAACTTTCTGTTGAAAACGGTAGAGTTTCTGTCAGCGGCCCTTCCGAACATGACAATTGGACGGCCTTTCTTCTGGTGCGAGCCCCGAAGTCGGCAAACCTCGAGCTTCGTTCCCATAATGGTCCCCTTTCCATTTACGACCTTGAGGGCAAGCTCGTGGCGCGAGCCATAAATGGTCCCATTTCCCTGCAAAACTTTTCTGGTGATGCGGATATATCGGCGGAGAATGGCCCTATCGACCTGACCGGGAATTCAGGCAAGCTGCGCCTTCACACCCAAAACGGGCCTATATCGGTCTCGCTCAGCGGAGATACATGGAAAGGTTCGGGGTTGGAGGTCGACGCCCAGAACGGTCCGCTGACGCTGCGCGTGCCGAAAAATTATCAATCCAGCTTGCTTGTGGAATCAAACGGCCATTCTCCGATGAGTTGCCAGGCCAGCTTTTGCAATGATGCGCGCAAAACCTGGGATGAAGACCGACGACGGATTGAGTTCGGCAGTGCCCCGGCAGTGATTCATCTATCTACCGTTAACGGGCCCATTGCCGTCAAACAAATATAGACAAGCCATTACAGCCGCGTCTTGAAGGCCGGATTTAGATAAATCGTGTCGCGCATAGACGTCCATCACCGATGTCGCTAAAATTTGTCGCATGCTCCTTGAATCCGGCGTAGCCCGTCCCGCTGGCGTGGAAGAGGCCGTGCGCCTGGCGCGCGATTTGTACGGCCTGGATGTCACTGCGACGTCCTTGCCGGGCGAATACGACGATAATTTCCACTTAACGGCCGTTGCTGGCGCGCAATTCGTGCTGAAGGTGATGCATCCGGCGCGCGAGCGTTCGTTCATCGATTTGCAGTGCCAAGCGTTGCAACATCTGGCGAAGCACGCTGAAGCACTTGTTCTCCCGCGAGTCATTCCTACGCAGGCCGGCGAACTGCAAACGGAGATCCAGGCAGCCGATGGCACAAACCGCTTGGTCTGGCTGCTGACATTCGTGCCTGGCACGGTGTTAGCCAAGGTCTGTCCACACAGTGACGAATTGCTTACCAGTCTGGGGCGGCTATTAGGTACGATCGATTCTGGTCTGCAAAGTTTTTCTCATCCTGCCGCGCAGCGTGAATTGAAATGGGATTTGTCCGCCGCTGGCTGGATCAAAGAACATGTCAACGAAATTGCCGATTCGAAGCGGCGCGCACTCGTCGAAAAATTCCTGACACTTTATGATTCGGAGATCGTTCCCGCGCTGGGGCGCTTTCGGCGCAGCGTAATTTATGGGGATGCCAACGACTACAACGTGCTGGTAAGCGATCCATGGCCGCTACCTCGCAAAGCGGTGAGCATTATTGATTTTGGCGACATACATCACGGTATAACTGTTTCCGAACTGGCTATCGCCACGGCTTACGCTGCTTTGGGGAAAAAAGATGTATTGCGGGCGGTCGCATCGGTCGTAGCTGGATATCACGAGGTATTTCCGCTGCAGGAAGTCGAAATTGAGGCCTTATACAACCTAATCGGCATGCGCTTGGCTGTCAGCGTCACAAATTCCGCGCATCGCAAAATGATCAAGGCAGAAGACGCGTATGTCACCGTCAGCGAAGCACCTGCGTGGGAAGCGCTCGAGCGACTGGCGAAAATTAATGAGCGTTTTGCGAACTGTACATTCCGCCAAGCGTGCGGACTTAGCGCTGTTCCGCAAAATGAAAACATGCGGCTATGGCTCGAAAGAAATGCGCGTGACGCGGCCTCTTTACTCGATGCGGACTTGCGAACAGCTCCAAGCACTGTCCTGGACTTAAGCGTTGGCAGCGAGTTTCTCGGCGCCGATCCGCATGAATCTGAAACTCCTGTTTTGACTAGGAAGATTTCGGCGCGCATGGAAGAAGCAAAAGTGTCCATCGGCATAGGCCGCTACAACGAAGCGCGTTTGCTGTATAGCTCGGTGTTGTTCGGCGCGGGTGCGAGCCCGCTGGAAGCGCGCCGAGCCATTCATTTGGGAATGGATCTGTTCGCCGAGCCGGGAACCTCGATCCATACGCCACTCGACGCCGTAGTTCACACTCTGGCGAACAACGGCGCGCCTCTCGATTACGGTCCGCTGGTAATTTTGCGGCATGACGCCGGTGACGCTGGGGTGTTTTTTACTTTGTACGGACATCTCGATAAAGAATCGCTAGCGCGCCTGAAACTCGGGCAGCACATCGCTCGCGGAGAAAAATTCGCGCGCATCGGCGCATTTGAAGAAAACGGCGGCTGGCCGCCACATCTTCATTTTCAAATCATTCTCGATCTACTTGATTTGGACGCGAATTTTCCGGGTGTCGCGTACGCTTCGCAGCGCGCGGTTTGGACCAGCCTTTCGCCAGATCCCAATCTTTTGGTCGGTATTCCGAAAGACCATTTTCCGAAGCAGGAACCCACCGTTCAAGAAACGCTCACCGCGCGGCGTGAGTTGCTCGGAAAAAATTTAAGTACCTCCTACGAGAAACCACTGAAAATCGTGCGCGGTTGGATGCAACATCTTTACGACGAAAGCGGACACGCGTTTTTGGATTTCTACAACAACGTGCCGCTAGTAGGCCACAGTCACCCCCGAGTGGTACAAGCGGTTCAGAGACAAATCGCGTTACTCAATACCAATACGCGATACGTGCATGACCTTGTTAACCGATACGCCGAAAGGCTCACGCAACATCTGCCCGAACAGTTACGCGTTTGTTTCTTCGTCAATTCCGGCAGTGAAGCCAATGAGCTCGCGCTCAGACTGGCACGTGCGCATACCGGTCGCGAGGACATCATGGTTCTCGAACACGCATACCATGGGAATACCTCCACATTAATCGACGGCAGTCCGTATAAATTTGATGGGCCGGGCGGCACCGGCCGAAAACCTTGGGTGCACGTCGCGCCCATGCCCGATGACTATCGCGGAAAATACCGCCGTGAGGATCCGCGAGCAGGAACCCAATATGCGGCTGATGTGGGCGAAATTCTGGAGACGATGCGCAAGCAAGGACGTGGACCCGCCGCGTACATCGCAGAGACGCTTCCCAGTGTCGGAGGTCAAGTCGTTTTCCCGCCAAGCTACCTAGAGGAAGTGTATAGCCGCGTTCGTGGCGCAGGAGGCGTGTGCATCGCCGACGAAGTGCAAGTTGGTTTCGGACGCTTAGGTACGCACTTTTGGGGCTTTGAAACGCAAAATGTGATTCCTGACATCGTCGTTCTGGGAAAGCCTATCGGCAACGGATTTCCGTTGGCTGCCGTAATCACGACGCGCGAAATCGCGCGCTCCTTCGACAATGGCATGGAATTTTTCAGCACCTTTGGCGGCAATCCGGTCGCTTGCGCTGCTGGGTTGGCGGTGTTGAAAATAGTGGAAGAAGAAAATTTACAGGAACGCGCGCTTCGTGTGGGCAATTTTCTAAAGAAATCCCTTCTCTCGCTCCAAGAGCAGCATCCGATCATCGGCGATGTGCGCGGCTCGGGACTATTCCTGGGTGTCGATCTAGTTTCCGATCCAGTCACTCGTTCCGCGGCAACCGCGCAGGCGGCCTACGTGGTAAACCGCCTTCGCGAACGCGGCGTCCTCACCGGGACGGACGGCCCGTGTAACAATGTGATCAAGCTCCGACCGCCGTTAATTATTTCAGAACGTGATGTCGACATTTTTACGGAAGTTTTTCAAGGCGTGTTGGCCGAAGATTCCGCGCAGCCCAAGCTCATATAAATATCCTATATATATTTATATTAAGGACCCGCTAAATTCTGCTCCCTCAATCACAATAACCGCAAGTGGCATTCCGGCGACAATGCGGTTCCTGATGGGGAAATTCTCGGGTGCCGGGTGCGTTCCAAGCGGGAACTCGCTGGAGTATGGCGCCCCGTTCCAAAACTTTTTCATAGAGCTTTTTGTTTTCTTTCGGGTAACAAACATCTATGCCGGTACCTAATACACCGATCGCGTGGCCATTTGACGCCAAGGCACCGTGATGGCCGATGGCATCAATGCCCCGTGCCATGACGTTCACAAATGGCGGAGCGCCTGGGGCGCGACTTGGCAGCGACCGGGTTGGTGAGCCTGAGTGGCTTAATAACAGCGCGCTTGGCCATGGATTGGAAGAGAAGTCTATGGGGTCCCCGGGAATGTCACCCAAGCGGTGAGCTACACGCCAAACATGCTAATCAAGTTAGGCGCCAAGCTGGTGGTCAACGCTGAGGACGTCATTGAGGAACTGCCTACGCCGGTGCGCGCCGCGTTGGTAAAAGCTGAACGTCCCGAGGCTGAGCAACGGAATTTGCTGGCCTTCGCAGCCTTGGGAGCGTCGAAAAAAAAAGCTCTAGGAGTTACTGGTAGTTGAAGAAACCAGACACATGGATGACCTGGTGGAAAACTCCGGCTTGAACTCTTCCGAGGTTCTGGCTACGCTTTTTGACCTGGAGATGAAAGGAGTGGTCCGGCAATTGCCGGGCAAACAATTCAGTAAAGTCATGTTGTAGCTGGATTTAGAAGTCAAACGAGATTAGCAATTCGATCGCCTGCACCGCGAAAAAAGCACCCTGATGCGCAATCTCCGCATCTGCTAAGGTAGCGAGAAGGACACACTCCCCTGCGGTCGACCCTTCCTGCGGAAGATTA
>Ga0193728_1000227_pt1 | contig 26249 bp, 24 predicted proteins | sample U1c1metaG_FD_143037 | JGI IMG/M metagenome (GOLD analysis project Ga0193728, IMG submission 143037) | Soil microbial communities from a riparian zone of the East river system, Colorado, United States - U1c1 | ecosystem: Environmental > Terrestrial > Soil > Riparian zone | place: USA: East River... | reverse complement strand
TCGTCGCCGTGGCGGATCTGCCAGGTGCGCTGTTTTGACGTGACCTCGAGCGGCTGCTCGATCGCCGTCGTCGCGGTCGCGGTCCCGGTCAGCTCGTCGACCAGCACCGCGCGGTCGCCACGCCGCCACAGCAGCGTGTGATCGTTGGTCGCCGACAGCTGCTGCGGGCCGGGCTCGTCGGCGAACTCGGCGACGTCCTTGCCGTGAACCGCCACGTAGCTGAGGTCGCCGCCGGTCGGGGTCACGACGCGCACGCAGCCGAGCAGACGGTCTTTGACCTCCGGCGGCTGCAGGCATTCGCCGACCAGCACGAACGTGCCGGCCTTCGCGAGCGGCGGCGCGACGTGGATACCGGCGGGCTTGCTCCACATGATCTGGCCGCGGTTGTAGTCGACCGCGACGAAGCCGAACTGCGACGACGCCACCACCGCGATGCCGTTCGCGACGGCGGGTCCGCCGACATCGAAGCGCGGCACCGTCGACCTCGCAGGCAGCGCGACGACATGGACCGGCTCGACCTTCGGAAACCGCTCGAGCGCGTGCCACTCGTCGGGGCCAGCGTCGCGCGCGCCCGCATCCTTTACAGTGCGCGCGTCGTCGTGCTGCGCGTCGTGCTTGCCCTTGCAGGCGATCAGCGCGAGGGCGATCGCGACAGCTGGGCGCTTCACTTGCGACCGAACAGCCGGCGCAACAGGCCAAAGCCGAACCTCCCGGGCGCGGTCCCCGCGGACGAGCCGGGCTCGTCGGCGATGCGCTCGTGCGGCGTGGTCGGATCTTGATCCTCGGGGCCCCGCACGTAGCCCGCGACCCGCCCGTCCGAGACGAGCAATACCGCCGGCGAGATCGAGCGGCCACCGCTCGCGTCGTAGCGCGCGCGTGCGAGCTCCGCGAACCGCGCGATCGAGACCGGCTCGTCGGTGATCTTGCCGACGAGCAGACAGCCTCGGGCAGGTGCGGCGGCGGCGATCAGATCGGCGCCGAGATCGTCGTGAAGGGAGCGCATGAATTCGCGGTCGAGAACCTTCTCCGCGGCGTAGAAACTTCCCGACACCACGATGATTCGCGCGTCGGCGTCGCCGCCCACGACATCGTCGAGCTGGACGACCTCGTCCGCGAGGTTCGCGTATGCCTCCGCGAGCGCGGCCTCCGGCGGCTTCGGCAGCGCCTCCTTCCGCAGCATGCCGAACGTGCTCTCGCCGTCGATCCCGCACACGATGATCGGGAGGTCCGCCGGCGCGTCGTCCGACACCACCGGCCGCCAGACGATCTCGTCGAGGATCACGTCGCGCCGATCGCGCAGGCTCGGCATTAACCGTCCCGTCACGGGCCGGTGGAGCGTCTCCTCGGCGGCGATCAGGAGCTGGAACAGCGATTCGGCGCGGCCGTCCTCGACGACGCGTTGCGCGCGATTGGTCGGGAACATCACCGTATCGGCGGCCGTGAGCTGGAACCCGAACGGAACGAGCGCGCGATCCGATTGGACCCAGCGGCCGCCGTACTTCGTGCGCAGCAGCTCGCCCGCGAGCGCCGAAAGCTCGAGCACGCGCGTCCAGTACGAAATCTCGTCGTCGCGCGCCGGCGGGTTCGCGTACGTCTGATCCTCGAGCATGCGCAGCGCCATCGCGAGGTCGCGCACGCCCACACGCGCCGCAGCGCGCTTCGCCAGGTCCTTGAACGTGCGATCCGCGAGCGCCCCGACCGCGTGTGGCGATCCGCCCTCGAGCACTTCGAGCCGGAGCTTGTGATCGGCGCGCTCGAGCGTTCCACCCGCGGCCGCGAGCGCCTCGCGCAACATCGCCGGTGGCTCCTCGGCGACCACGTAGTGGACCGCGGCATCGCGATGGCCGTCGTCGGCGAGCTGCGCGCGCGCGTTGACGATGCGCGCCATCGCAAACAGGATCGACAATTCGGGCGCATCGAGGATCTCCTCGCGCGAGCGCAGATCCGTCTGCACCGCGATCGGTTTTCCGTCGACCTTGGCGGCCAGGTCGATCTTGTCGATCGAGCAGTACACCTGGCCTCAGATCTAGCACCGAAACCCGCGCGATCGCGGGATTAAGAACCGGGGCCTACTCGCCCTTCTTGCGCTTGGCCTGGACCTCGCGAAACTTGTCGGCCCAACCGTCCTTGTTGATCTGCGCGACGCGCGAGATCGCGAGGGCGCCGCGCGGCACGTCCTTCGTGATCGTCGAGCCGGCGCCGACGTACGCGTCGCGACCGACGGTGACCGGCGCGACGAGCTGGCTATCCGAGCCGACGAACACGTTCGCCTCGATCGTCGTGCGCGACTTCGAGACGCCGTCGTAGTTGCACGTGATCACTCCCGCGCCGATGTTCGACTTCGACCCGACCGAAGCGTCGCCGAGGTAGGCGAGGTGGTTGGCCTTCGAGCCCGCCATCATGTGGGTCTTCTTGGTCTCGACGAAGTTGCCGAGGTGGACGTCCTCGTCGACGCGCGTGCCCGGGCGGAGGTGGCTGAACGGGCCGATCTGGACGCGCTCGCCGACCTGCGATTCGGCGATCACCGAGTACGGCTTGACGTGGGTCGCGCAGGCGATCGACGCGTCGGTGATCACCGAGCCGTGGTCGACGAGCACGTTGTCGGCGAGCGTCGTCTTGCCGCGCAGCGCGACGTTCGCGCCGAGGATGACGTCCTTGCCGAGTGGTCCGACATCGGCGTCGATGAACGTGCTGCTCGGATCGATCATCGTGACGCCCGCGCGCATCCAGTGCTCGTTGATGCGGCGGCGGGCGGCGGCTTCGACGGCGGCGAGGTCGACGCGGTCGTTGATGCCGGTGACCTCGCTGAACGGTGCGTCGATCGACGTCGCGCCGCCGCGGGCGTACGCGTGCGCGACGAGGTCGGTGAGGTAGAGCTCGGCCTTCGCGTTGTCGGCCTTCAGAGCGGCGAGGTCCTTGCGCAGGTGGCCGAGCTTGATCGCGTAGAACCCGGCGTTGGTGTCCTTGATCGCGCGCTGCGCCGGCGTCGCGTCCGGGTGCTCGACGATCTTCGCGAGCACGCCCTTGTCGTCGCGCACGAGCCGGCCGTACGGCATCTCGCGATCGGGCACGGTCGACAGCAGCGCCATGCCGGCGGGCGACGCGGCGGCCGCGGCGACGAGCTCGGTGATGCGCTCGGCCTGGAGGAGCGGTGCGTCGCCGGTGAGGATGACGACGATGCGATCGTCGGGCTCGTTCGCGACGGCGGGCAACGCGCATTGCACCGCGTGACCGGTGCCGCGCTGCTCGGTCTGATGCGCGACGTCGACTGCGCCGGCGCCGAAGCTCGCTTCGAGCGACGCCTTCACGGCATCGATCTGGTGACCGAGGATCGCGACGACGCGCGAGGCGTGGGCGGCGCGCGCCGTGGTGACGACCCAATGCAACATCGGGCGGCCGGCGACGCGGTGGAGGACCTTCGCCATGTCGCTCCTCATCCGCGTGCCGAGACCGGCGGCCATGATGAAGACGAGAGGGGCTTGACTGCTCATGTGAGATGAAACGTACACCGAAGTTTCTCGTCAGCGCATATGCAGGTCCGGCACAATATCGTCGTGCGCTACGTGTTCGTCCTCGCGCTGGCCGCGTGCAACGCGCACCTCGGCTCGGACGTCGGGCCGAACGTGATCGGCGCCGATGGCAACACCGCGGATTCCGGGCACGTGACGCCCGACGCGTCACCGGATGCCCGGGTGTGTGCGGGCGGCGATGCCCACTCGAGCGATGGCACGAATTGCTTCTTGTTCTTCGCGACGCCGAAGACGTGGGCGCAGGCGAAGGCGGCGTGCGACGCGCTGCCGGCGCAGCTCGCGAAGATCTCGAATGCGGCGCAGAACACGATCGTCGCGCAACTCTCGCTCGACGCGGACTCGTTCATCGGCGCGACCGACGCCGTCACCGAAGGCACGTTCCTGTGGGAGGACGGCACGCCGCTCACGTACACCCACTTCGCCACCGGCGAGCCGAACAACGGCAGCGGCCAGTACCAAGAGGATTGCCTCGTGATGGCGGGCAAACACACGCCGCCGGATGCCTGGGATGACCGGCCGTGCACGACCGGCATCGTCGCCGGTGCGGGTTCGTACCCGTACGTCTGCGAGTACTAGTCGCTCGTACTACCGGCATGCGCTGGCTGATCTTGCTCGCGGCATGCGGCGCACCTCCGAAGGCGACGCCGCCCGCTGCGCCGACGCTGTGGCCGCCGATCGTCGATAGCCACGTCCACCTCGCGCTCGATCCGGTCGCAGACGAGCTCGCCGCGCACGGCGTCGAGGTCGCGGTCGATCTCGCGGCGCCCGAGAGCGCGCTCGGCGACGAGTTGCCGATCGAGGTACTGCGCGCCGGCCCGATGCTCACCCACCCGGATGGCTACCCGCTCGACGCGTGGGGCCACGACGGCTACGGCATCGGTTGCGCCGATGCTGCGTGCGTGACCGCGACGGTCGATCGTCTCGCCGGCGAAGGCGCGCGCGTCATCAAGATCGCCGGCGACGACGACGGCCTCGCCGAGGCGCTGATGCCGGTCGCGGTTCAGGCCGCGCACGCGCATCACCTGAAGGTCGCGATCCACGCGCTCTCGGATGCGGGCGCGCTCGCCGGTGCGCGCGCCGGTTGCGACGTCCTCGCGCACACCCCGGTCGAGCCGCTCGCGGAGGCGACGATCGCCGCGTGGCGAGGCCGCACCGTGATCTCGACGCTCGCGGCGTTCGGCGGCAGCGACGGCGCCGTCGAAAATCTGAAGAAGCTGCGCGCGGCCGGGCTCGTCGTGCTGTACGGCACCGACCTCGGCAACCTCCAGGCCACCGGGCCGAGCCGCGACGAGGTCGCGCTGCTGAGGAAGGCCGGACTCGACGACGCCGCGATCACGGCCGCGATGACGACCGCGCCGCTCGCGTTCTGGGGCGTGACGCCGACCGTGCAGCTCGAGCTCGACGGCGATCCGCGCCGCGATGTTTCGGTGCTGCTCGCGCCTCGCGGTGTCCGCGCCGTGCGATAGACGTAGCGTGAGGATCGTCGTGATCTTGGTGCTGCTCGCGCGCGTCGCGGCAGCCCACCAATCGTCGACGAAGTATGTCGACCTCCGGATCGACGGCGACCGCGCGGAGGTCACGCTGCGTTGCGCACCGGGCGATGTCACCGAGCCGATGCAGCTCGCGCCCGATGCGAAGCCAACCGCGGCGGCGGCGGCCGCGGCAGCTGCGGTGCCGGCCTACGTCGCGAGCTGGCTCGCGCTCCGCGTGCCGACGGCAAACGGTCCCGTCGCGTGCATCGTACAGAATCGCGCAGCGCACGCCGAGGACGATGGCTTCGTCGCGGTGACGTGGTCGGTCACGTGCGTGCAGCCGATCGATATCTTGATCCTCGACCTCAGCGCGTTCTTCACGCTCGACAAGCGGATGGAGGCGCTCGTCCGCGTCGACGACGATGCCGATTCGATCCGCGTCACCGCCGCCGATAACCCGATCGCGCTCGACGTCGGGCCGCACGCGCTGTTCGCGTTCACACCGGAGCGGCTCGCGTTCGCGGTGTTGATCGTGCTCGTCGCGGCGTTCGCAAAGCCGTTCACGCGCGCCGCGCGCGACGCCGCGATCCTGTTCGCGATCTACGAGCTCGCGCATCTCGCAGGCGCGCTCGGGTGGATCGCGATCCCCGCGGCGCTCGCGCAGGTGATCCTGCCGGCGACGGTGATCTACGCGGCGCTCGAGATCTTGTTACGCCCCGATCTCCGGTGGAGGGCCGCCACGTTCGCGGTGTTCGGCGTCGTCCACGGCATCGCGCGTCCGCACGCGCTGATCGCCGACCTCGGGACGGCGTTGGTGACCACGGCGTGTGCGATCGGCGTGGTGTTGCCGCTGGTACGCGCTGTCGCACGCCGTCGGTGGCTCGCCGGCGCGGTCTGTGTGTTCGGAGGCGCGTGGCTCCTACAGGTCGTACTCGCTCGACTGTGACCGTGTTCATGGTTCAAAGCGCCGGCCCGACCTGTCTATACTAGAGACACATTGGCAGTAGACCCTTCTCAGGCGAGCTCGGGAGACGAGCTAGGGAAGCCTGTCGTCATCTGTGTCGATGACGATCGCAACAACTTGAACGCGTTGGGCCGTGTATTACGCGCTCGCTGTAACGTGCTACTCGCCGAGAACGGCCAAGCCGCACTCGATCTGCTCGAGCAGCATCCGGAAGTGTCCGCGATCCTCGCGGACCTTCACATGCCCGGTTTGCCCGGTGCAGAGCTCCTCGCTCGCGTCGCGAAGCTGCGCCCGCACACGCGCCGCGCGGTCGTCACGGGGTTTCCGGAATCGGAGGAGCTGATCGCCGCGATCAACGCGGGCCACCTCCACTACGTGATCACCAAGCCGTGGAAGCTCGCCGACCTCTTGCAGGTCGTCGATCAGTTGATCCACACGTATCGGCTCGAGCGCGACAACGCGCGCCTCCTCGACGAGCTGCGCGGCGTCAACACGCAGCTGCGCGAGCACGAGGTCGCGCTGCAGGCCCAGCTCAGCGATCGCGGCCGCGAGATCTCGGCGGCGACGGAACAGCTCGCGCAGATGGGCCTCCAGCTCGACGCGCTCACGCTGCGCGATCCGCTGACCGGCCTCTACACGCACCTCGCGTTTCAGGAGCGCCTGCGCGAAGAGGTCGCGCGCGCCCTGCGCTACTCGCAGCCGATGTCGCTCTTGATCGCTGACATCGACGCGTTCGCGAGCGTCAACTACGACCTCGGCTATCAAGCGGGCGACGACATCCTGCGCCGGATCGCGACGTTGCTTGCCGAGGACGAATCGCCGGATCGCGTGCGCACGAGCGACGTCGTCGCGCGCTACTCGGGCGAGGAGTTCGTGATCCTTCTGCCCGAGACCGCGAAGTCCGGCGCGCTCACCAAGGCGGCACGGCTGCGCGATGCGGTCGCGAACGCGAAGCTGCCGAACGAGCGCAAGCTGTCGATGTCGATCGGCGTCGCGTGCTTGCCCGAGGATGCGGCCGACCCCGAGTCGCTGCTCACCGCGGCGGAGGCCGCCCTGCGCGGTGCGAAGCGTGGTGGCCCCGGCCGCGTGCACTTCTTCTCGTCGGGCGAGGACATCGGTCACAACGATCGCAGCCGGCCGTTCAACAAGCTGCGCGAGCCGGAGCTCGATCGGTTCCGCCCGTATCAAGAGCGCATGAACGAAGTGACGTCGATCCTCAGCCGCGATCGATCACTGTCGTGCTTGCTCGTCGATCTGTCGCGCCTGCACAAGGTCGAGCTCGACCAGGGCGTCGCGCACCACTCCGAGATCTACGATCACGCGGCGGCGGTCCTCGATCGCCTGCGCGGGGCCGTGCTCGATCCGGCCGACATCGTGTGCCGCTCCGGCGACGGCGACGGCTACCTGATCATCCTCGCGCCGCGCGGTGCCCATCGCCTCGATCTCGAAGCGCTCGCGCAGGCCGTCGAGCGCGCCGTCGAGGAGGCGCTCGCGCCGATGGTCAGCGAGGTCCTGCGCGAACAGCCGCGGATCACGGTCGGAGCGGCGCGCGTGCTCGGCAACTCGCTGCTCCGCCCCGAGCGCCTCACCGCGCGCGTGGTGTCCGACGCGATGGAGAACGCGCGCAACCTGCGCGAGCGCAAGGCGCACCGCGATCGCACGACGCTGCAGGACGTGATCCTCGGCGAAGGGCTGACGAGCGTGTATCAACCGATCGTCGACCTCGGAACCGGCGACATCTTCGCGTACGAAGCGCTGACCCGCGGTCCGCGCGGCACGGGCTTCGAATCGCCGGCGACGCTGTTCGCGATCGCCGAGGAAGTCGATCTCACCGTCGAGCTCGATCGCGCGTGCTTCCGCGGCGCGCTACGCAGCGCGATGGCGCTCGAACCGGTGCACCGGTTATTCGTCAACCTCTTGCCGATGTCGTTCTACGACTCGGCGTTCATCGAGGTCGAGGTCGGCAACTTGCTGTCGGCCGCCGGCCTGACGCCCGCGAACATCGTGTTCGAGATCACCGAACGGCTCGCGATCGAGAACTTCACGTCGTTCAAGCGCGCGCTCGGCACATACACCGCGATGGGCTTCGGCATCGCGATCGACGACGTCGGGACGCGCCACTCGAACCTCGAGACCGTGATGTCGCTGCGCCCGCACTTCATCAAGATCTCCGACGTGCTGGTGCGCGGCATCGCGCGCTCGACGGTGAAGCGCGAGATGTTGCGCTCGCTGCGCCACATCGCCGAGACGATCGACGCCGTGATGATCGCCGAAGGCATCGAGCACGTCGAAGACGTCGTCGCGTTGCGCGACCTCGGCCTGCGCTACGGCCAGGGCTATTACATGGCGCGCCCGGGCCCGCCGTTCCCGACGCTGCCCGATGCCGTGCGCGCGGAGCTCCGCACCGTCGACGCGCCGGGCTCGAGCAAGCCCGCGATCCCGATCCAGGTCCAGCACGACGCCGACGAGGACGAGGACAACGACACCGATCTGCCGATCGCGATGGCGCAGGGCAGCCTGACCAACGCGATTCCGCGCAACGCATTCGGCCGTCCCGAGGACGAGATCACGTCGGACTTCGGCTTGCCGGGTGTGCTGCCCACGGCGGAGCGCCGGCCGCGCGCGTCGGAGCCGCCCGAACAGACCGAGCCCGTGCACCAGTTGTGGCAACCGCTCAGCGACGACGAGGCGACGGGCGAGGCACTGTTATCCAGCCTCAAGAAGCCCGGTGACCCCGAAAACGCGGCCGGCGCGAAGCCCGGATCAGGGCGACCCGGTCTAAACTGAACGCGATCGCATGGACCGCAACGCGTTTCACAAGCTCTTGGCATTCGGGGTGGAGCGTGGGGTTTCCGATATTCACTTCGAGGTCGGGTACCCCCCGCACTATCGCCTGCACGGTGAGCTCCTCGGCGCCATCAAGGTACCGCCGCTCAGCGCTTCGGATACCGAAGCGATCGCGCGGATGATCCTCGAGGACCGCAACATCCAGACCGACTTCACGCGCCGGTTCGCGGAGATCGACGTCTCGTACTCGCTCGCGCAGCGCGGCCGGTTCCGTGCGTCGATCTTCCGCCAGCGCGGTGCGGTCGGCATCGTGATGCGCCTGATCCCGATCCAGGTGCTGTCGATCGAGCAGCTCAACCTGCCGCCGGTGCTGTCGGAGATCGCCGACGCGCGCCGCGGCCTCGTGCTCGTCACCGGCGCGACCGGTAACGGCAAGACCACGTCGATGGCGGCGATGCTGCGCTACATCAACGAGACCCGGCATGCGCACATCGTCACGATCGAAGATCCGATCGAGTTCATCCACGAGCCGCAGAAGTGCATGATCATCCAGCGCGAGGTCGGCGCGGATACCGAGTCGTTCAAGGACGCGATGACCGCGGCGCTGCGCCAGGATCCCGACGTGATCCTGGTCGGCGAGATCCGCGATCGCGAGACCGCTGCGACCTGCCTCAAGGCGGCCGAGACCGGTCACCTCGTGATGTCCGCGATCCACACGCCCGATGCGGTCGCGACGATCCAGCGCTATGTCGGCCTGTTCGAGACCGACGCCCAGGACGTGATCCGCGATCGCCTTGGCGACACGCTGCAAGCGGTCGTGTGCCTGCGCCTCGTCGCGAGCAAGGATGGTCGGCGCCGGCTTCCCGCGGTCGAGATCCTCCGCGTCACCCGCACGATCCGCGAGTGCATCCGTTCGGGCCGTCTGCAGGACATCCCCGAGCTGATCCGCAAAGGCCGCGACCTCTACTCGATGCAGCTGTTCGATCAGCACCTGATCGATCTGGTCAACGCCGGTGCGGTCTCGATGGAGACCGCGATCTACGCGAGCTCGAACCCCGAAGAGTTCGAGCGCGCCCTCCGCGTCGAGTAGCTAGCGTTTCTTCTCGTGCTCGCGTCCTGTCGCCGGCGGCGAGCTGACGGGGTGCGACGGCTGCGCGTGCGCCGGTGGCGGCGCTGCAGGCGGCGTCCGATTCGGAACCGGCGGCATCGGCTGTGGCGTCGGCATGTGCTCGGGATGCTGCGGCTGCTGGGGTTGCGCGACACCCGTGCCGGGTGCTGGATGCCAGCCGCCACCGTTGTTGATCGGCTCCGCGTGGCCCGTGCCGGGCTCCGGCGTCGGGCGCCCGGTATGGATCGGTTCCGCGTTGCCCGTGCCGGGCTCTGGCATCGGCCGCCCACCACCACCGCTATGGATCGGCTCCGCGTTGCCGGTGCCGGGCTCCGGCATCGGCCGTCCACCACCGGTATGAATCGGCTCCCCGTGGCCCGTACCAGGCTCCGGCGGATGCTGCCATCCACCGTTGGTGGGCTGCGGATGACCCGTACCGGTCTGCTCCGGCGGATGCTGCCAACCACCGTTGCCGGGTTGCGGTTGCGGGCGACCGCCGCCCCAACCACCACCGCCGGGATTGCGCGTCGGCGGATTCGGGTTGTGCCAGCCACTCGGCGGCGCGACGACGGCTGGGCGCCCATCGCGATGATCGCGGACCTGCCAGTTCGAGGGGACGCGATCGTGCGGCGACCAGTAACCGGGCGTGTAGATGTACGCGCCTCCGCTGTAGTCGTAGTACGGCTGGACGTAGACGTAGCCCTCTTGCGAGCGCTCCCAGCGGCCGCTGACCCACACCCACTCGTAGCCGTTCCAGTGCCAGTAGCCGTCGATCCAGGAGTAGCCGTAGCCCGGCGACGCGGTCATCGATTCGTAGAGCGGCTCGGGCGGCATGCTCGAGACGGTGTACGCGCTCGGCGTTCCGACGGAGACGTTCGCTTGCGCCTGGTACGAAGGCCCATTCGCGTAGCCGTAGCCGTAGCCGCTGTTCACAGGCGTTGTAGGTTCGACGACACATGCTTGCGTCGCGAGCCCCAAGCCGACGGCACCGATCCACTGTGCAATGCGATGTAAACGCATACCAAGCCTTCCGTAACGGGCCACTTTCGCCGCCCAATAATTCAGTCTAGTTGACCCATTCTGCAAGAGCAATACCGCCCCACGCGGCGCGGCAACTCGAGCTCTGTCGGCGAAGTGACGCCGCTCGTTCACGACGTGTGGTGTTACAAACGCGCCGACGATGGCGCTGGCGCTGGGAACCCGACGATCGACCGCTGCCGCGGTTGGAAGCGTGATTGCCGCGATGGCATTTGCCGCCGCCGTCGCTGGTCGCGGTTGCCGGGTCACCACCGCCGGTCCGGAAGTGACTGTGCGCGATCTACTTACCGCCGCGAAGACCGCGGATCGCGACGCGATCTTCGAGCTGCTGACGCCGGCGACGCGCGACGCGCTCGAGGCGAGTGCGAAGCGTGCGACGGATCTGGTCGGCGCGGCGATCCGGTTCAGCGCGAAGGATCTGATCTCGATCGGCTCGTTCGATCCGACGGCGGCACCGACCGACATCACGCTGATCGAGCAGCACGGCGATCGCGCGATCGTCGAGATCGTATCGCCGAGCGGACGGGCGCGACTCGACCTACTCGAGATCGACGGGCGCTGGCGCGTCGACCTCCCGCACTACGCCGATCTGTAGTACGCCGCTGGCATGAAGCGGTTCGTGCTCGCAGCGCTCTTCGTCGTCGCCGCGTGCGGCGCATCGCGACCCGACGTCACCGTGCCGGCACCTCCGCCCGCACCGCCATCCGCCACCGTGGAGACTCCCGTGACTGCTGTTCCGACTCGTCCGTGGCCCGCGACGCGCAAGCTCGATCTCGTCGAGAAGATCCACGACAAGGACATCTCGGATCCATACCGCTGGCTCGAGGACGAGCACGCGCCCGAGGTCCAAGCGTGGATGAAGGCGCAAGATGACTTCGCGCGCGGCGCACTCGCGAAGCTGCCGTTGCGCGGCGAGCTCGAGGCGCGCATCAAGGAGCTGTTCTACTACGACGCGGTCGGTGCACCGGTGCATCGCAAGAGTCGCTACTTCTACACGCGCAAGCACGCCGACAAAGAGAAGATGATCGTCTACTGGAAGCACGGCGAGGCCGGCGCCGAGCAAGTCCTGTTCGATCCGAACGCGTGGAGCGCCGACGGCAGCAAAGGCCTTCACGGCTGGTCGCCGAGCTACGACGGGATCCACGTCGCGTATCAGGTCAGCGAGCACAACTCCGACGAGAACGTGATGCACGTGATCGACGTCGCGACCGGCAAGGACCTGCCCGACCTGATCGAAGGGACGAAGTACGCGAGCGCGTCGTGGACGCCCGACGGCAAGGGCTTCTACTACACGTGGGTGCCGCCGGTCTCGGGCAGCGTCACGATCGCGGAGCGTCCGGGCTTCGCGGAGCTGCGCTTTCACAAGCTCGGCAGCGATCCGGCGAAGGACGAGATCGTGCACGAGGCGACGCACGACGCCGAGACGTTCCTCGGCGGCGGCATCTCGCGTGACGGCCACTGGCTGACCGCGCAGATCCAGCACGGCTGGAACTCGTCGGATATCTACTTCAAGGACGCACGCAAGCCGGGCGCGAAGTGGGAGACGCTGGTCGCCGGCGTCGACGCGAACTTCGATGTCGAGGTGTGGCGCGACAAGGTCTACGTGCGCACGAACGACGGCGCGCCGCGCTACAAGATCATGATCGTCGATCCGCACCACCCGGATCGCGCGGCGTGGAAGGAGCTCGTGCCGCAGAGCGACTCGACGCTCGAGGCGTGGAGCATCGTCGGCGAGCACCTCGTGCTGACCTACTTGAAGAACGCGTCGAGCGCGATCGCGATCCACGATCTCGCCGGCAAGCACGTGCGCGACGTCGAGCTGCCGGCGATCGGCACGTCCGGCGGGATCAGCGGCGAGCCCGACGAGGACACCGGGTATTACAGCTTCACGTCGTTCACCGAGCCGCAGATCATCTACAAGACGTCGATCAAGACCGGCAAGACAGACGAGTGGGCGCGCATCAAGTTGCCACTCGATACGTCGAAGATCACGACCGAGCAGGTCTGGTACCCGTCGCAGGACGGCACCAAGATCTCGATGTTCATCATCCACAACAAGGATGCCAAGAAGGACGGCTCGAACCCGACGATCCTGTACGGCTACGGCGGCTTCAACGTCAGCATGACGCCGGGGTTCGCTGGCTCGCGCATGGTGTGGCTCGAGCACGGCGGCGTGTACGCGATCGCGAACCTGCGCGGCGGCGGCGAGTACGGCGAGGACTGGCACAAGGCGGGGATGCTGCTGCGCAAGCAGAACGCGTTCGACGACTTCGAGGCGGCGGCGGAGTACCTCGAGAAGGAGCGCTGGTCGAGCAAGGACCACCTCGCGATCTACGGCGGCTCGAACGGCGGCCTCCTCGTCGGTGCCGCGGTCACCCAGCGCCCCGAGCTCTACAAGGCCGCGATCTGTGCGGTGCCGCTGCTCGACATGCTGCGCTACCAGCTGTTCGGCTCGGGCAAGACCTGGGTGCCGGAGTACGGCTCGGCCGACGACAAGGATCAGTTCGCCATCCTGTGGGCGTACTCGCCGTATCGCCGCGCCGTCGACGAGGGCAAGCGTGCTTATCCGGCAATCCTGTTCGACTCGGCGGATCACGACGATCGCGTCGATCCGATGCACGCGCGCAAGCTCGCCGCGGTGCTCCAGGCCAACCAAACGGCGGAGGCCCCGATCTACTTACGGATCGAACGCAACTCCGGTCACGGCGGCGCCGACATGGTCAAGTCGCAGGTCGAGCGCGTGGTCGATCAATTCTCGTTCCTGCTGCATGAATTGAAGTGACGCGCTATCACACGGCATGCGCTTAGTTTTCGCCGCCGTGATGTTGATCGGTTGTGCCGGGACGTCGAAGTCCTCGCGTCCGTACGCCGAGCCAAAGGTCGACGACATCGTCGCGCGGCTCGCGAAGGCCCGCGGCGAGCTGACCTCGTTTCGCGCGGACTCGACGATGGACTACTGGCTCGGCAACCAGCGCGCGAAAGGCGAGGTGCTCGTGATGGGCACCGTCGGCGCGAAGGTCCGGTTCGCGGCGCTGTCCCCGGCGGGCGGCAGCTCGATGGCCGAGATGGCGTGCGACGGCTCCAACTTCGTCTACATCGACTATCAGAACAACTGCGCGATGAGCGGGCCGTGCGACCAGCGCTCGATCGCGCAGTTCTTTCACATCGAGCTCGCGCCGGATGACTTCCTGCACCTCGCGGTCGGCACGCCGCCTGTGATCGCGAGCCCGCAGGGCACGGTGACGTGGGACGCGAACCGCGGCGTCGAGCACGTCGAGCTCAAGAGCGCCGAGGGGTCCGAGAAGCTCGCGATCGACATGCGCGACAACCACTTCGACGTGCTCGAGGCCGAGCTCGTCGGCGCCGACGGCAAGACGAAGTGGTCGGTGGCGAACAGCGAGTTCGTCGACGTCAAAGGCCATCGCGTGCCGAACAAGAGCCAGTTCAAGTCGCCCGACAACAAGCAGGACCTGCTCGTCGATTGGGGTGCTGCCAGCGCACGCGACATCAACCTGACGATCGAGGCCGACAAGTTTCACATCGCCCCGCCGCAGGGGCTGCGCAAGTGTAATTAGGGCATCGTCAGCACGCGGACATGGTTGAACGGCGAGCCGTCACCGTTGTTACCGTCCGCGATCACGATCCGCTTGCCGTCGGGGGACACGTCGAGACCCTCGATGCCGTAGTACATCGCGGCCATCGGATCGTTGTTGTCGAGATAGCCGCCCGCGGTCACGCCCGAGATCGTCGTGACCATGCCGGCCGCGATCTTGCGGATCGTGTGGTTGCTCGAGTCCGACACGTAGATCGCGCCGCTCGCGTCCTTCGTCATGCCCTTCGGGTTGTTGAACGTCGCGGTCGCGAGCGGACCGTCGGCGTTGCCCGCGACGCCGGGCGTGCCCGCGTACGTGGTGACGGTGCCATCCATCGCGACCCGGCGGAGCGTGTGATCGCCCCAGTCGGCGACGATCAAGGCGCCGTCGCTATCGACGACGAGATCCCACGGCACGTTGAACGTCGCGCCGGTGCCCTTGCCATTCTGCGTGGTCGCGACGCCAAAGGCGCCCGCGAGCGCCGTCACGCCGCCGGTCGTCGGATCGCCGATCTCGACCTGCATCGCGAGGTAGTCCGTGATCGCGAGCTTGTTGTTGCTCATCAGCGCGAGACCGCGCGGGCGCATCAGGCCGCTGATGATCGGTTGCGCGTTCGCGCCGCTCGGATCGGCGGGGTTGATCTTCCAGATCGTACCGCTCGTGTTGCCGTGGCCGTCCATCACGTCGTTATCGCACTCGATGTACAGCCAGCCATCCGGCGCGATGATGATGCCGAACGGTCGGTTGAACCGCTTGTCCTTGAAGATCGTGGTGACCTTGCCGTCGAGGTCGACCTTGCGCAAAAGGCTCGAGTCGAAGTCGACGACGTAGGCGATGCCACTCGGCCCGAGTGCGAGGTTCACCGGGTTCGAGAACTTCGCCGTGCCGCGCGGACCATCGGTGGTGTTCGCGTCGGAGCAGCCGGAGAGCGTGTCGGCGGTCAGCCCGAGATCGGGGAGCATGCACGGCCCCGGATCGTTCGATCCGATGCCGGCGTCATCGCCGTTGTTGTTGCCGCCGTTGTCGAACGCACAGCCTGCGAGTGCAGCGGCGATGACAAGAACGTTCCGAGCGCGCATGAGTCCTCACTGTATCAAGGGGTGATGCCGTCTCCCACAAGATCAGACGGGCTCGCCTCGCTGGCCCGGGTCGAACCCGTGTACCAGCCCGGGTCTTGCCCCGGAACGAGGTGGTCGCGAACCTTCACGATCGTGAACATGCCGCCCATATCGATGACACCGTGTGGACCTTTGCCACCGAGCATCGAGATCGCGTTTGCCGGTTGAGGCATTCGCATGGTGCTCATCTCGGTCATGCCGGCATGACCCATCGTCATGTACCCCGGCACTACCCGAGACAGCTTCGCATCGACTCCAGCCGGATCTGCTCCGATGAAGTTCGCTGCCGCATGTCCCATCTGATTCATGGCGTGATGAGTCATGTGACAATGCAAGGGCCAGTCCCCGGCTGCACGCGCCGTAAACTCCACGACGCGCACCGTGCCCACGGGCACGATCACGGTGGTCTCCGGGACGCGAGCGCTCGTCGGCACCGTGCCGCCGTCGGTCGCGACGACCTCGAACGCGTGGCCGTGCAGATGGATCGGATGATGATCCATCGGCCCCAAGTTGCCGATGCGAATGCGAACGCGGTCACCGACTTGCGCGACGAGCGCGTCGGTCGCGGGGAACGCCTTGCCGTTGAACGTGAGGACGTTGAAGTCGGTCATCGCGAGCGGATCAGCACGGCGTGCTCCGATGGGCACCATCATCTCGTGGGTCATGAGCGAGTAATCGCGCACGCGGGCGCTCTCGCCACTGCGCGGATGGATGACGATCATGCCCATCATGCCGAGCGCGATCTGCGTCATCTCGTCGGCGTGCGGGTGATACATGAACGTGCCCGCGCGATCGAACGTGAACTCGTACTTGAACGTCTTACCCGGCGCGATCGCCTCCTGGGTGAGCCCAGCGACACCGTCCATACCGTTCGGCACGAACACGCCGTGCCAGTGGATCGTGGTCGACTCCGGCAGCTTGTTCGTGACGTAGATCCGCACGCGCTCGCCTTCGGTGGCTTCGATCACCGGGCCCGGGCTCGCGCCGTTGTAGCCCCACGCCTTGATCGTCAAGCCCGGCGCGATCTCGTGATCGAATTCACCGGCGACGAGGTGAAAGACGCGCGCGCCGCGGACCAGCTTCGACGGCAGGATCGATCCGTTCGGCACGACGAGCGACGGCTTCACGGACGGTGGCGCCGGTTCAGCCGGTGCGGGGACCTTCGCGAGCACCTTCTTGCTCGCGAGCACGGCGAGGGACGTACCGAGCATCGTTCTACGGCTGACCGTCATCGAAGGACCTCCGGAGCATGACGCCACGGCGAAGTGCCGTGACCTCGGTCATCGCATCGGCGTAGCGGCGCAGCGCCTCGAGATAATTCGCGCCGCTGTCGGCGAGGTTCTGGCGCGCGAGGATCAGCTCGAACGGGTCGGCGTCCATCGCGTTGTAGTGGAGCAGCGTCTCGTCGACGATCTGCTGGCGCAGCGGCAACAAGATGTCGTTGACGTGGCGCGCCTCGGCGTGCGCGGCGAGTGCGGCGACGCGGACGGCGCGCGCCCGAGCGCGGAGCTCGACCCCGGTCGCGGCGAGCTCGTGATCACGGCGCGCGGCCTCGGCGCGGGCGCGCGCACGATCGCCGGCGCGCTGATCGAACAGCGGCAGGCCGAGCCGGACCGCGGGGCCGACCTCGAGGGTACCGTCGCGATCGATCGCCGAGACGCCAATCCCTAGCTCGGGAAGGATCGCGGCGACGGTGGTCGCGGCGGCGCGGTTGCCGGCGGCGTCGACGTGCGCGCGGCCGGCGGCGAGCTCGAGGCTCGCGGTGACCGCGGCGGCTTCGAGATCGTCGAGCGTGGGCGGACTTTCTGGTGCATCGGGGAGCATCCCGGTCGCGGTCCAGTTGGTCCGCGCGCCGGAGAGTCCGAGCAGATCGTCGATCGCTTCGCGGCGGAGCTCGGCATTCGCTTCGGCGTGCGCGAGGTCGATGCGCGCTTGCTCGCGGGCCGCACGGTCGCGCGCGAGGGCGAGCGAGGTCGTGTTGCCCGCGGCATGCATGCGCTCGCGTACGGTCGCGGCGGCGTCGGCGGCATCGAACGCGGTGCGGCGGAGCTCGACGAGCTGGTGCGCGGCGATCACGTCGTGGAACGCGATCTCGGTGCGCGCGGCCAGCGCGAGTGCGGTCGCGGCGGCGGTCGCCCGAGCAGCGGCGAGATCCGCGCTCGCGGCGGCGCGGCGGCGCGGTGCGGTGACGAGCGCGAGCACGCTCTGCACGGCATCGACCTCGTACTCGTGGCCGTGCGCGCCCCAGCGCAGCTGGCCGTCGACGACGAGTGGCCCGAGCCCGAGCGCGGTCGCGAGCTCGCCGCCCGCGATCCCGAGATCGTCGAGCGCCGCGGCGAGGCGCGCATTGTTCGCGAGCGCGATCGCGACGGCGGCATGCTCGTCGAGCGGCTTCGCGAGCAGCGCGTCGATGTCCGCCTTGCGATCGAGACCGGCGCGCTGCGCGAGCATCGTGTCGACGGGTTCTCGGAGCTCGTGCGTCGAGGGTACGCATGCGGCGAGCCCTGCTGCGAGCAACCACTTCATGAGCCGTGATGGTGGTGCACGGGTGCGTCGCCGGTGCGCAGCGCGGGCACGTCCTTGTAGTCGACGACGCCGGACCGCAGCGTCGGCGGTGCGCCCGCGAGCCGCCCGCTCGGTGCCGCCGGATTCGCCGGGTGATGCGCGTCGAGCGCTGGTGAATCGACTGCGCAGCCCGCGAGCGTGACGACGACGACGAGCCAGCGCATCACATCGCCATCTTGCACGAGCCGGGCTGCAGGTGAGCTGCATGCATGCGCAGCTCGTTCTGCAACGGGCTGACCTTTTCGGGCGACGGCGCGACGAACACGACGCGCGCGCCGTTCGGGACCTCTTCGACCGAGGCCTGCGCACCGGCGCTGATCATCATGCCCATCGCGTCGGCGGGGCCTTGTTGCGTACCGTACATCGCGACCAGTGCACCGGCGCGCCGGCGCAGCTCGGCGAAGTCGCCGCTCGAGGTGACGAACACGAGGGCGCCGCCGTGGTCGGTATCTTCTTCCGCGACCGAGACGCCCGCGACGACCATCGGGCAGCTCGGATCGACGGCCGGCTTTACCGCGGTCGCCGTGGCCGGCGCGGGCTTGGTGCCACCGTCGCATGCCACGAGCAGGCCGGCGAGCAGGCCGGCGAGCAGGATCAATGACCACCACTTCGTCATCGCTGCGGGTATATCACGCGTGCGCGGCGCGCCCTTGCACGAGCCAACCGGTGACGCCGCCGGCCGCAACGCCCGCGACGATGCCGAGCGCGCCGCCGAGCCCCGTCGTCGCGCAGCCGAGCAGGCCGACGAGCAACGCCGATGCGAGCGCCGCGATCACGAACCGCGCTGACTCGCGCCGCGCGGCGAAGCCGATCGCGATGCCGACCAGCGCACTCGTCCCGAAGCACGTCGCGATGCACGCCGGCGTCGGCCCGAGCGGACAATCCGGGCACTGCAACCGGCCATGCAAGATGCCGAACACGATCGTCGGTGCGAGAAACACCGGCAGCCCGGCCAGCATGCCTGCGAGGCCGCCGCGCCGAAACGCGCCGCCGCGCCAGCCGAAAGCGGCGAGCACCACGGCGAGCGCCGCGACGACGATCCACGTCGCGTGCGTCGTGCGATGGAGGCCGACCGCGAGCACGGCGAACGCACCGGCGAGCACGAGGCCACGCCCGGCCGACAGCGTCCGCGCGGTGTCGTAGGCGTGACGCGCGCTCGCGAGCGCCCGATCAGAGCGTTCCATGTTTGGACCTCCAGGATGTGCGCAGGCGGCCGAGTGCGCGCTCGAGGCGCTTGCGAAACGTCGCCGGTGCGAGTCGTGCGCGCAGCAGCTCGTCCTCGCCGATCGCGGCGAAGATCACCTCGCGGTCGCGCGCCGGCAGTTGGTCGAGCTCGGCGAGCGCCACACGCACGAGATCGTGATCTTCATAGGCGGGGAGCGCGCTCGGCTCCGGCAGCCGGTCGCTGACCTCGCCGCGGCGATCGCGCTTGCGCCGCGCCGTCCGCGCCGACCAGGTCACGTGGGTGAACGCCCACGCCAGTGCGTCGCGCTCGCGATCGAGTTGATCGATGTGTCCGAACAAGGTGGTCATCTGCACGACATCTTCCGCGAGCGCCTCGTCGCCCAGAAACTTCGTCGCGTAACGCACGAGCGGCGCCCACAACATCCGAAACAGCGGCTCGATCGCCGTCCGCTCGCCATCGGCGACCGCCACGGCAAGGCGCTGGATCTCGGTCCGATCGAGCAAATGCATGCGTATGGGCGCGAACCCCCTCCAGCGTGACAGTATTTCCGCAATGGGGCGCGTTTTACTCGTGCTGGTCCTCGCTTGTGGTGCGCCGTCGCCACCTGCGGCGCCGCTCAAGAACGTCGCATCCGGGCCCCAACGCGAGGCGCGCCCGTTGACCACGCCCTGCGGCCCTGCGGACCTTGCCGCTCGCCCGACCGGCAACGTCTTCGGCGCCGCGTGCGATGGCGAGCTCCACGAATGGATGGACGGCATCACGGTCATCGCGACCGGTCCGAACCTCGCCAAGGTCCAGGCCGTGATCGGCAACGAGAAGGGCGTGTTCGCGTTCGACCTGCCGCCGGGTGACTACACGCTCAGCTACTACTACGCGGAATGCACGTGGACCACGCATCATCATGTCGATGCGGGTCAGCAACCGCCGATCTACGATCGCTTGGTCAAGAAGGGCTGCAAGTGAAGCGATCGTTCGACCGCGTCGCCGAGCGGTAACATCATCGATATCGAGATCGGTCCGACGCGGTGATAATGCGACGCGATGAACACGCTTACGCTCGTTACTTCACTCCTCGTCGTCACAGCGATGTCCTGCGGCAAGGACAAGACCCCGAGCTCGGGCACGTCGACGCCGACGACCGCGAAGGTCGCCGAGCCGGCGACCGCCATCAAGCTCGGCGATGCGACCGTGTACGAGCTGGTCAATCGGCGATGGGACAAGGTCGATCCGCCGAAGCGCGCGATGGTGCTGCATGCCGACGGCACGCTCGAAGACATCAACGACAAGACCGACAAGCCGTGGATGACGTTCGCGATCAAGCTCGACGGCAGCGTGTCGTTCGAAGGCAAGCCGGTCGGCACCATCTCCGACCGCGGCGTCGTCGGAGCCGATGGTCAGGTCCAAATCCCGCTCGCCGGCGATACGCTGTCGGTCAAGATCGACGACAAGATCGTCAAGGTCTCGCTCGGCAGCGATGGGAACGTCACCGTTCACGATCGTCCCGACGGCGTGAAGTGGCGGATCGATGCCGCCGACGCCGCGGTGCGGCGGACCGCGTTCCTCGCGCTCGGCCTGACGATGAAGACTGCGCTCGACTGAATCCCCGGCGAGCGGTGGTAGCTTTGGCCCGAATGGCCGTGCTCGAGATCAAGGGACTCGTCACCGAGTTCCGCACCGAGCGGGGCACGGTGCGCGCGGTCGACGGTGTGTCGTTCACGATCCCGGAGCGCGGCACGCTCGGCGTCGTCGGAGAGTCGGGTTGTGGCAAGTCGGTGACCGCGCTATCGATCATGCGGCTCCTCGCGGCGCCTGGGCGGATCGCCGCCGGCACGATCACGTATGCGGGCAAGGATCTGGTCCACCTGCCGCTCGACGAGATGCGAAAGATCCGCGGCAATCGGATCGCGATGATCTTTCAAGAGCCGATGACGTCGCTCAACCCGGTGTTCACGGTCGGCGATCAGGTCGGTGAGGCAGTGCGCTTGCACCAGGGCAAGAACCGCCGCGAGGCGCGCGAGATCGCGATCGAGATGTTCCGGCTCGTCGGGATTCCGTCGCCCGAGCAGCGCGTCGACGCGTATCCGCACCAGTTGAGCGGCGGCATGCGCCAGCGCGTGATGATCGCGATGGCGCTCGCGTGCAAGCCGGACCTCCTGATCGCCGACGAGCCGACGACCGCGCTCGACGTCACGATCCAGGCGCAGATCCTCGAGCTGCTCGAGTCGCTGCAGAGGGAGCTCGGCATGAGCATCCTGTTGATCACGCACGACCTCGGCGTCGTCGCCGAGACCTGCGCCGAGGTGGTCGTGATGTATGCGGGCCGCGTCGTCGAGCAGGCACCGGCCGTGACACTGTTCGCGACGCCGCACCACCATTACACCGCGGGCCTGATGCGCTCGGTGCCGGCGTTCGGCTCGACCGAGCGGCTGCAGGAAATCCCGGGCATGGTGCCGTCGCTGCACGAGCTGCCGGTCGGCTGCAAATTCGCCGGCCGCTGCCCGGCGGTGCAGGATCGGTGTCGCGAGGTCGAGCCCGAGCTCGTGCCGCTCGGCGGCAGTCACGTACGCTGCCACTTCCCGCTATGACGCTCGTCTCCATCACCGGTCTGTCGAAGCACTTCACCAAGCGCGCGTGGCCGAAGCCGCCCGTCGTCGTGCAGGCGGTGACCGAGGTCGCGCTCGACATCGTCGAAGGCGAGACGCTCGGCCTGGTCGGCGAATCGGGGTGCGGGAAGTCGACACTCGGTCGCACGCTGTTGCGCTTGATCGACCCGAGCGCCGGCACGATCTCGTTCGCCGGTGAGGACATCACGCACCAGTCGCAAGCCGCGCTGCGCCCGTTGCGCAAGCAGATGCAGATGATCTTCCAGGATCCGTACGCGTCGCTCGATCCGCGCATGACGATCGGAACCGCGATCGCCGAGCCGCTCGTGATCCACGAGCTCGGCGACAAGGCGGCGCGCGCCGCGAAGGTGCAAGACCTCCTCGCGAAGGTCGGGTTGCCCGGCGATGCCGTGCGCAAGTATCCGCACGAGCTGTCAGGCGGCCAGCGCCAGCGCGTCGGCATCGCGCGCGCCCTCGCGGTGGCGCCGCGGTTCATCGTGTGCGACGAGCCGATCAGTGCGCTCGATGTCTCGATCCAGGCGCAGATCGTGAATCTGCTGCAGGACCTGCAGCAAGATGCTGCACTCACGTACCTGTTCATCTCGCACGACCTCAAGATCGTGGAGCACATCTGCGATCGCGTCGCCGTGATGTACCTCGGCCGGATCGTCGAGCTAGCCGAGGCCGCCACGCTGTACGCGCAGCCCAAGCACCCCTACACCATCGCACTCCTGTCCGCGGTGCCGCGGATCGACCCCACGCACCAGCGGGAGCGCATCATTCTCCAGGGCGACGTGCCCAGCCCGATCGATCCGCCCGCCGGCTGTGCGTTCCACCCGCGCTGCCCGGTCAAGGACAAGCCGAAAGCCTGCTTCACCGAGATCCCGCAGCTGCGCGTGCTCGGCAACGGCTCCCGCGCCGCTTGTCACGTCGCGGAATGAGCTAAGCTCGCCCGTCCATGCAGTCGCGCTCCGGGGAGCTCGCGATGCGGCCGTTGCCGGCAGTGTTGCTCGATCTCTACGAAGACCTGGCGACTGGAAAGCTGCAGCTGCGCCGCGGGCGCGTCTCGAAGACGGTCGACCTCGTCAACGGCAATCCCGTCAGCACCGCCTCGACGCCGCGCGACGAGACGCTCGGTCACTTCCTGGTCTCGAGCGGCGTGATCAGCGAGGAGCAGCACCACCAGGCGGTGACACGCGCGTCGACCGTCGGCGGCAAGCTCGGCGAGGCGCTCGTGGCGTTGCAGTTCCTCACCGTCGAGCAGCTGATCGAGCAGCTCGGCCGGCAGGCCCGTCACAAGCTGGTCCAGGCGCTGCGCTGGCCACAGGGCGCGTGGCGGTTCGACGACGGCGACCTCGCGGTCGAAGGCATGCAGCTGCGGATGCTCGATGTCGTGCTCGGCGGGCTGCGCGAGACCGCCGTCGAGGACCTGACGAGGTTGGCGCGGCTCGACGGCATGTGCTTCGAGCTCACCGAACGCGGCAAGAACCTCCGCCACGAGCTCCGCAAGATGCTCGGCGAGCGTCCGTTCGCGGCGCTCAGCGCGGGTGCGCCGATCAGCGAGATCGAGAAGGCGGCCGGCGATCGCGTGCAGGCGCGCACGGCGGTCGATTCGCTGTTGCTGTGCGATGCGATCATGACCAAGAGCGTCGCGATCGGGCTCGGCTCGAAGCCCGCGGTGGCACGCGCTCCGTCGGGGGTGTTCGAGGCCATCCCGCCGGCCTCGGCCGACGACGAGCTCTACGAGCTGCTGTTCGACGACGAGGACACGCAGCTCGGCAAGACCACCTCGGGTGCGTCGCCGATCGAGTTCGCGGGCGATCAGAGCTCCGGCGACTCCGGCGTGATCGAGCTCGCGGTCGTCAACGCGCAGCGCGATCAGGTCGCGTCGACGCGCACCGCAGTCGCGGCGGAGCTCCAGCGCTTGAAGGGCGCGGATCACTACGCGGCGCTACTCGTCGAGCGCGACGCGAAGCCCGACGACATCGCCGACTCGTACCAGATCAAGCTCGCGCTGTTCGAGCGGCTCGCGAACACGATCACCGATCCGCGCGACCGCGAGAAGGTCGAGGAGATCCGCGCCGCGTATGCCGCCTCGTACGCGGTGCTGACCGATCAGCGCAAGCGCAGCGCGTACGACCGCGAGCTCGCGGGCGGCGAGCTGGTCCAGGTGCCGCCGGCACTCGATACCGAGCTCACGTTCCGGATGGCCGAAGACCGCATGGCCAAGGCAGAGTGGACGCAGGCGATCGGCCTGTTGAAGACCGTGATCGCGCGGTCGCCGAACGAGGCCGACTATCACGCCGCGCTCGGCTGGGCGCTGTGGAACGCGGCGGCGCCGCAGGCCCGCAGCGAGGCCGCCGATGCCGCGCGCGGCCACCTCAACCAGGCGTTGACGATCAATCCCGACCACGCGCCGTCGCACGACTACAAGGGCCGGATCGATGCGGCGCTGCACGTCGACGAGGCTGGCGCGCTGTTCCATCTCGAGCGCGCGATCGATCTCGATCCCACGCGCACGGATGCGATGGCGTCGATCGAGCAGCTGCTCGTCGCGCGCAGCGAGCTGCGCCGGCTCGAGCGCGTGATCAAGCGCGTGCTGTTCCGGCTGCGCGGCAAGGGCGGCGCGGTCGAGGCGTCGGCGTGGTTGCGGCTCGCGAAGCTCTACCTCGATCACCTCGACGACTCGCAGGCGGCGACCGCGGCGATCGCGAACGCGAAGCGGCTCGCACCGAACCACCCGGAGCTCGGCGCGCTCGTCAACCGTGCACCACGCCGCGACTCGGGCCCGATCCGTGCGGGCTGGCGCGAGGCGCTCAACGACACCGCGACCGGCGCGGCGCTCGTGCGCAACACCGTCGCCGCCGGTCACGCCGATGCGGCCTTCCTCGCGGCCGCGACGATGGTCGCGCTCGGGACCGCCGACGTACAGATGGCCGAGCTCTACGAGCAGCACCGCCTGCGCGAGCCGCGGATCCCGGCGAAGCCACTGACGGCGGCGCAGTGGGCGCTGTTGCGTCACAAGGAAGATTCGGTCGAGCTCGGCGCGCTGCTGGAGCTCGTCGCACCGGCGGTCCACGCGCTCGCGCCGATGACGCTAGCGGACAGCGACCTCGATCCGAGCCAGGCGATCGCCGACGACGATCTGCCTCCCGCGTTCCGGAACCTGCGCGATCAGCTCGCCGGTGTGATCGGGGTGATCGCGGCGCCGGTGTATCCGCGCGTCGAGCTCGGCGCCCAGGTCCACGTGCTCGCGACCGATCCGCCGGTACTCGTCGCCGGCGACGAAGCGCTGACCGCACCGGAGCGGCCCGAGCTCGTGTTCCGGCTCGGGCGCGCACTCACGTTCCTGTGGAATGGGCGTGCGGTCGGTGCGTCGCGGCCGGGCCGCGTGCTGCGCGCGGTCGTGCTCGCGATCGTGCGCGAAGCGGCAGGCACCGACGTCGGTCACGACGATCCGCTGGCCGCGAAGGCCGAGGCCGCGGTCGCGGCGCTCGCCCCCGAGGCGCGCGGTCAGGCGCGTGCGTCGGCGCTGCGCCTGCTGTCGAAGAGCGGCGGTGGTCTCAACCTGTCGCTGTGGGCGAAGAGCCTGTCGCGGACGGCGGATCGCGCCGGCATGGTGCTCTGCGGCGATATCCCGGCTGCGTTCGCGGGTGCGCGGGAGGTCGGCGAGCTCGACCGCGACGTCTTCGAGTTCGCGTACAGCGCCGCGCACGTGAGCCTGCGGCATCAGCTGGGCCTGACCGGCTAGATCGGGCTATACAGTCTCGGTGGAGAGACCCGACCATCTCGACGCGCGCGCCCCCCATGACTGGGTAGCGACCCGCGCCGCCGGTGCGGTCACGCTGGCGCTCGGGGCGCTCGCGTTCATCGTCGTCGCGATCTCGCAGGACCAGATGTGGTCGACGCCGGACTGGCGGATCAGCGTGCCCGCGTTCGTGGTGACCGCGCTCGCCGCCCTCACCGCGATCATCCGCAAGGAGCGCTCGAGCACGTACTGGTTGGTCGGGCTCGGGCTCGCCGGCTCCGCGCTCGTCCTCGGCTGGGTGCTGATGTTGGCGATCATCATCGGCGCGACGGCCCTGTTGATCTTGATCCTTCATTCCGTGATGTGAGGTTGCCATGGACGATCACGAGCTGATCTACGACTGGAACTCGGTGGACAAGGTCGCGAAGCTGTCGCCGAAGCGGCGGATCCAGTTTCTCGACGAGACGCTGCGCGACGGCATCCAATCGCCGTCCGTCGTGGACCCTTCGATCGTCGACAAGCTTCGGCTCGCCGACA
>Ga0193728_1000226_pt1 | contig 26253 bp, 25 predicted proteins | sample U1c1metaG_FD_143037 | JGI IMG/M metagenome (GOLD analysis project Ga0193728, IMG submission 143037) | Soil microbial communities from a riparian zone of the East river system, Colorado, United States - U1c1 | ecosystem: Environmental > Terrestrial > Soil > Riparian zone | place: USA: East River... | reverse complement strand
GCCCTTGAACTCGGAGAACGCGAGACCATTCGGCACTTTGAGGGTGTACCGGTCCTGGGCGGACATGGCCCTGCCGCCCACCACGACGGCGAGCACTACCGCAATGATCACCATCAGCCTGGATAAGATTCTCGTCATGGCGCATTTCTCCCCTGTGATTTGTAAGTCAAGTTCAGTGGCGTTCGCTGCGCGGCGCCGGTACAGCGCGTGCGACGCGACGTACAACTCCCTCGCTAAAGTTCAAATGCACCGAAAATTGTCTCACCTGATGCCGTCACAATCAATTTGCACCTGGGTTAAGCGAAATCTCGCGAATCACCTGCCAAGTGGTGATCAACTTTTCGTCCACCGTGCCACTGCCCTCGCCAATGCGGGTCCCACGAGCAGCACGAGAATGAACCGCGCCATCTGCATGGCCATCACGAATGGCACATCGACATGGGAGGAGGCCGCGATGATCGCGACCGAATCAGCGCCGCCGGGACTGGTGGCAAGGTAGGCCGTCAAGGGGTCGGTGCCGACGATGAGGTGCAGCAGCACTGCCAAACCGCCGCACAGCGCGATCAGCGTCAAGGTCGAGGCGGCGATCGTCGGAAAGACGCGCGCGGCGTAGATCACGATCTCGCGCGAGAATCGCAGGCCGATGGACCAGCCGACCAGGGCGTAGCAGCCGGCCATCAGCCAGGGCGGCAGGGTGATCGTCATGACGTGGGTGCAGGAGAGCGCAATGCCGGCGAAGAGCGGGACGAGCAGTGCGCCGGCGGGGATCCTGGATTTGGCGCCGGCGATCGCACCGAACACGGCGAGCGCCACCGTTTCCCACAAGGGCCCCGCAGCGACTGCTGGAAACCAGTCGATCGCAGCTGTCGCGAGGCCGCCGGGCGCGACCCAGAGGCGTGCAACGATTGAGGCCACGAGAGCCACGAGTATCACGCGCAGAAACTGCATGTAGGCGACGAGCCGTGGGTCGCCGCCGAAGCCTTCGGACATCAACACCATGACCGTTGCCGCGCCGGGCGATGAGCCCCAGACCGCCGTCGTTCCCGGCAAGACTTTCCAGCGTGCGAGCAGGGCGCCAAGCGAGGTACTGATGAGCAGCACCGAGCAAACACCGGCGAGAAACAGCGGCCATTGGTGGACCATCGTCACCAGGATCGCGGGACCGATGCTGCGTGCCACGAGGCAGCCGATCAGACCTTGCGCGAGGACGAAGGGCCAGTGCGGCACCGCGAGCTTGCCGTCGAATACCGCGACCAGGATCGCTGCCGCCATCGCGCCCAGAAGCAGGGCCGCGGGGAGGTGCATCAGCTCGAGCGGCACGATGAAGGCGAGCGATACCAGGACCAGAACAGCCCACTTCATCGGAGCCTTGGTGGCGCGCAAAGAAGAGGCGCTTCGCGTAGGTTGCGGATCCATCATGCTGCTCCGGACGCGGCTTCGATCCCTCCGAGGCTAGGTGCGAGTCAGCGTGATGTCGCTGCTTTGAACGATACGGCCGAGCCGGGGCATGATGTGCTTCATCGACATCTCATGGCCCTCGGCGTCAGAACTGGTTGTCGCGTCCTTGACGATCAGCAGCTCGTAACCGTGCTCGTAGGCCTGACGCGCCGTCGATTCCACGCCAATCTGGGTCGCAACCCCGCCCAGTACGATCGTGCGGATACCGCGTCGACGCAGCTGCAGGTCCAACTCGGTGCCGTAGAACGCGCCCCATTGTCGCTTCGTAATTTGCAGGTCACCTGATTGCATCAGACCGGATGGGAATTCGCTCCAGCCGGCCGGCAAACCACCGGCGGGAAGCGGCTGTGGCTGATCCACCGGTTGGCGCAGCATGTCGGCGCCGTCCGGCGAGAAGGCAACGTTGACCAGCACGACGGTTGCCTTTGCGGCGCGAAAGCGCTCGGCCAGGGCCTGTCCGCGCGCCAGCAACTCCTGACTCGTGAAGGGCGTAAGCGAGTAGCCAAGAATGCCCTTTTGTAGGTCGACGAGTACGAGCGCAGAAATTCGGGGATCGAGTTCGATCATGATCTTTAGGCTCCAAGGGTGAGGCAGGCACGGGCAGAGCCGCGGGCCTTGTACAGAAGCTATTTATGAGGGAGACTCATGAATACAATATTATGAGGGATCCCTCACAAATGTCAATCGAAGCGCCGGTAGCCAAAGCGCCCAAGCGCGCCCGCGGTGTGCAGCGCGTGGCCGAGCTGCTGGACGCGAGTGCCGCGTTGTTTGCGGAAAATGGCTATGAAACCACCACGATGACGCAAATCGCAATTCGCGCGGGCGCATCGATCGGCTCGCTGTATCAGTTCTTTCCATCGAAGGAGGTGCTCGCGGAAGCGCTGTTTGCTCGCTACGTGGAGCGCGTAACGTCAATGCTCGAGGACCTTGCGAAGCGCGCACCGGGCTTATCGCCGCTGCGCCTGGCGGACAGACTCGTCGACCTGATGTTGCAGGTCCGCTCGGACCGCGACGTTACCGCCGCGCTTTCGGGTTCCGTCTCCGGCATCGTCGAGCGCCGCCAATCATTGCGCGGCGCCACCCGGCGCCAAGTCGCCGCGATCCTGCGCGCCGCCAATCCTAAGCTGCGCGAGAAGGCCGCTGCCGAGGCTGCCGCGATGATTGCCCATGTTTTGAAACTCGTGCCGACGCTGGCCAAAGAGGAAGAGGATGGTGGCCAGGCGCTCGTTGCGCAGGCACGGAAGATGCTGGCTGCGTATATCGAGCGCGTCGTGACTACTCGGGGATGGTGAGGACTTAACCGCTTGCATCGCGGCTTCCGGCCGACAATTCGGCCGGAAGCCTTGCCTTCCGCACATACCTGAGGCTCGCTTTCACGAAGCGAGTGTGCTACATTTGTGCTTGAAATTTCAAACATGCGGAGCAACCATGGCCGCCACAACGACGATCCGCCTTCCCCCCAAACTACGCGCACGTCTTGGCGCACTCGCCAAGCAGACCGGACGTTCCGCGCATAGTCTGATCGTCGAAGCGGTCGAACGGCACGCCGCGTATGAGGAACAAATCCGCAGCCTCGTGAAAGAAGCGCTTGCCGCTGACGCCGAAATCGATGAGAGCGGAGAGGTCTATCGCGCGGAGGACGTCCACGACTGGATGCAACGCCTTGCGCTTGACGGAAAAGTCGCGCGGCCAAAGCCGTGGCAACGGTAATTTATTCGGCGCGAGCTCTAGATCATATCGAGCGCGCTTTCCAATTCTTGCGCGACAAAAACCCGGATGCCGCACAGAGCGCGGTGACGGCAATCCAATCGGCAGTGGATAACCTCGCCGCTCATCCCCTGGTGGGACGGCGGACCGAAGGGGAATTACGCGAGTTAATCATTTCCTACGGCCACTCCGGATACGTCGCCCTGTACCGATTTGTGATTTCCACCGATGAAGTCCGCATTCTCGCGATTAGACATCAACGAGAAATCGGATACGTACCGTAGTGCGCGCGTCGAGCGGCGTAGGATTGCCGCATGCCTGAGCTGCCGGACATCTCCGCCTACCTGAGTGCGCTGGGAGAACGCATCGTCGGCCAGCCGTTGGAGCACATTCGCATCGCCGGCGCGTTCTTGCTGCGCACGGCACAGCCGCCGGTCACGGATGCAGAAGGCCACCGGGTTCGCGAACTGCGCAGGATCGGCAAGCGTATTGCCATCGGACTCGACAACGATCTCTGGCTGGTGCTGCATCTGATGATTGCGGGCAGGCTGCACTGGCGGCCCCGCGGGGCGAAATTGGCCGGCCGCAACAATCTGGCGGCGTTCGATTTTCCCAACGGCTCGTTGGTGCTCACGGAAGCCGGCACCAAACGGCGCGCGTCCCTGCACGTGTTCAAAGGCGAACGAGCGTTGGCGTCCGCCGATCCCGGCGGCATCGATGTCTTCGCCGCAGATCTCCCCGCATTCCGCGCGGCGCTGACGCTTGAGAATCGCACGCTCAAAAGAGCGCTGACCGACCCGCGCATCGTGAGCGGCATTGGCAATGCCTACTCGGATGAGATCCTGCACGCGGCGCAGCTCTCACCCGTCACGCTGACCCACAAATTGACGCCGGAAGAATGGAGTCGCTTGTTCGAGGCCACGCGCGAAACCTTGCGCCTGTGGATCGACCGCCTGCTTGCCGAATCGCGCGCGAATTTTCCGGAGAAAGTCACGGCGTTTCGCGCTGACATGGCGGTGCATGGCCGCTACGGCAAGCCCTGCCCGCGATGCGGCGAGCCCGTGCAACGTATCCGCTATGCCGACAATGAAACCAATTACTGCGCCAAGTGCCAGACCGGCGGCAGGGTGCTCGCGGATCGGGCCCTGTCGAGGCTGCTGGGGAAAGACTGGCCCCGCACGCTGGATGAATTGGAAGCGCTCAAGCGGCACTGATCGGTACAATTATACAGTGCACTGGGGCGGGAAGACGATTTCGGGCCATAACATGGATGGTTTTGGCAAGGCTTTGAACTGAGAAATGTCCGCACGGATTTTGAGAATTTTCGATGGCTTTGTGCGGAGCAAAAATCCAGTCCGAACAACAATCTAGCCCCGGCTAATGGAGCTTCCAGTTCATCGTCCCAGTCGTACCTCGTTTGGACTGTGCCATACTCCATTGAAGATATGATCTAGGCAGACTCGCGCTCGTCGCGGTTACTCCTAGCGTAAAGGGATGCATGCTATGGATTCACACGCCCGCGAGCAGGCCTTTGGCCAATATCTATTAGGTCGCTCCCTCCTGTCTGAAGCGCTGTTGCGACAGGCGCAAGACGTATCAGCCGATACCCGGGACCCCTTGGTTCGTTCGCTCGCCAAACTGGGGTTCATGCCAGAGGTCAGTCTTGCGGACGCGCTTTCCGAGTTCTCGGAATTTCCACGGCTTGCACAGCCCTTGTCCCTCCCCGAGTCTCTCGGCGGACTGTCGGTAGAATTTCTTAAATTCCACGGCATCGCGCCCCTGTCCATCACCGAGCAGGAAATCACGGTTGCCGTGAGTAACCCCTTGGACGATGCGGGTATCCGAGGTGTCGAGTTCGCCACGACTAGGCGGGCCAAGCCCCTGATTGCCACGTTGAGCGACGTCGATTCCGCGTTCGCCATCGCCTTTGCGGATACGTCCGACGCAAGCATGCTCGATGAAACGGATTCGGACGGATCCATCGAAGCACTGCGCGATCTTGCGAGCGACGCGCCGGCGATTCGATTAGTGCAGCGTCTGATCACCATGGCGGTCGATCGGAAAGCGTCAGATATTCACATCGAACCCACCGAAACGGCGGTCAAAGTTCGATTCCGTCTCGACGGTGTGCTTCAAGATATCGAAACGCTGTCGTCAGGCTATGCCGGTCCGATCGTCTCGCGCATCAAGGTCATGGCGCGTCTGAATATTGCCGAACGGCGGCTACCGCAAGATGGGCGGCTAAATATCACCGTCAATGGGAAGGGAATTGATTTTCGCGTGGCGACCTCGCCGACGCTTCATGGCGAGAGCTTGGTGCTGCGAATCCTCGACCGCCAAGAAGTAGAACTCGATTTTGCTCGACTCGGCTTCGACGCCGGCCTCACTGCAACCATGCGCGCGGCGCTGCTGAAACCCTACGGAATTGTGCTCTCCACCGGACCCACGGGCAGCGGCAAGACAACGACTCTCTACACCGCGCTCAAAGAGCTGAATCTACCCGAGCGAAAGATTCTTACCGTCGAAGATCCAATTGAATACCGCTTGAACGGTGTGAATCAAACGCAGATCAAGCCGCAGATCGGCTATACGTTCGCGAGCGCGCTGCGCGCGTTCCTGCGCCAGGACCCTGACGTGCTCATGGTCGGGGAGATTCGCGATCGCGAGACTGCGGAAGTGGCCATCCAAGCGGCCCTTACCGGGCACTTGCTCCTCTCGACACTTCATACGAACACGGCCGCCGCGGCGATCACCAGGCTGCTCGATATGGGGATTGATGATTTCCTGCTGACCTCGACGCTGAATCTGGTGATTGGCCAACGCTTGGTCCGAAAGCTTTGTGCCACGTGTCGCCATCCTTACGAGCCAACCGCTGAAGTGGTCGATCGATTTGGGTTTGCGGCAGAAGGGCATCAAAATCCGATGCTCTATCACGCTGCCGGCTGCGCGCTCTGCTGTGGCGTTGGCTATGCCGGGCGAACCGGGCTACTGGAGCTGCTTGAACTCTCCGAACCGGTCAGGCACGCCATATTGGCTCGCGCGGATGCGGGAGCGATTGAAAAGGAAGCTACCGACCTGGGCATGCGCACCATGTTTCGACATGGCCTTGAGTTGGCCCGAAGAGGAGATACCACGTTGGAGGAAGTATTGCGCGTGACACGCGCAAGCGAATAGGTCATGGAGTTTCTCTACAAGGCCATCGATAGATCGGGCGAATTGCACAAGGGGACGTTGCAGGCCGCTTCGCAATCGGCGGCAGCCGCCGAAATCGGTCGCATGCAGATGGTGCCCGTTGACTTGCGGGCCGCGAGCAGCAGAACCCCTGAATGGCTCATGCGACCGCTTCGTTTTCGCAGTCGTCTATCGACGCGCGACGTGGTTACGTTCACGCAGGGACTTGCGTCGCTACTCAAAGCAGGTCTCGTACTGGACCGCGCACTGCATATCATCGGTGCCACGAGTGAGAGACGTGGTATCAGGCGCCTGTGCGTCGATCTTGAGCGCCGCGTTCGTGCGGGATCCAGTTTTGCAGACGCCTTGAACGAGCACCAAGAGCTGTTTCCGTCGTATTACATCGCTATGTCCAGCGCTGGCGAACTGGGCGGGTCGCTACCGGAAGGGTTGGAACGATTGGGATCCTTTGTCGAGCGCGCGGCGGCTATTCGTGAGCGCATTGTCAGCTCCCTGATTTATCCGGCCATGCTCGCTGGCATGATCCTTGTAACCATGATTCTGGTTCTCACGGTAGTTCTTCCGCGATTCAGGTCGCTGTTTCAAGAGTCGCAGGCGCAGCTCCCTTGGGCGACTCGGGGAGTGCTCGCGCTGGGTGATTTCGTGGGCGCCTATGGGTGGTACTGCGCAGGAATAATTGCGATCGGCGCGATTCTGCTTTACCGCGCCTGGCACGATCCGATTCTTGGGTCCCGATTAGCGCTTCGTTTGCTGAAGGCGCGATGGACATTCGGCCTGATCGCCAAAACCCAGACCAGCCGATTCTTGCGCACCATCGGTACGCTTTCGCGAAGTGGCGTGCCGTTGCCGCAGGCCACTAGCGTTGCGTTAGGCATGCTGCAAAATCGCGCGCTTCTGGCTGCCGCTCGCGACGTTCACACGCGCTTAAAAGAGGGCCTGAATTTATCCCTTCTCTTGGACCGCGGCGGAGTTTTTCCCAAAGCCGCCGTGCAGCTGGCGCGCGTGGGTGAGGAGACCGGCCGATTGGATGATTTACTGATCGAGGCCGCCGATACGCTCGATCGGGAATCGCAAGGCACGATTGATAGGCTACTGAGTGTCTTGGTACCCAGCATCACGATTGTCATGGGGGCCATCGTGGCGGCAATCATTGCTTCCGTGTTGGTCGGCATTTTAAGTCTCAACGACTTGGCGTTTTGATATGAGGCGCTTCCGCAACAGCAGACTGGGATTCACGCTACTGGAGCTGATGGTGGTCCTGCTGATCTTGGCGTTGCTGGCCAGCATCGCCGCGCCGCAGGTGATGAAGCACCTGTCGAAAGCGAAATCTGAAACCGCAAAAATCCAAGTCGACGCACTTACCGCTGCCGTCAATTATTTTCAGATTGATACCGGGCGGCTCCCCACCAACGAAGAGGGCCTAAAGGTGCTGATAGACCGGCCGGCAAATGAGCCGAAATGGGATGGGCCGTACGTACAAAAGCAGGACAGCCTGATTGATCCTTGGGGGAATCCTTACCTTTACAAGCATCCTGGGAAACACCGGGACATCGACGTTTACACACTGGGTTCGGACGGCAAAGAAGGCGGCGAGGGAGATGCCCGTGACATCGGTAACTGGTAACCGCGGGTTTACGCTGCTCGAGCTATTGGTGGTCCTGGCGATCATGGTGCTTCTGGCGGGCGCGTGGCCGTTTGCCGCGCCCCGTCTTTTCCCGACTCAACAGCTTCGCAACGAAGGACAGCGGTTGATCGCCGCACTGCGAAGCGCGCGCATGACTGCGCGAATCGGCGGCGTTCCCCAGTCACTTGAATTACTGGGAGCCGGAGATGGTTATCAGACGAGCTCGGAACCGCATCAACTGCCGACCGGCGTCATCGCGCAGATACGCAACGATGCAAACTTGCGACCTGCTGGTGTGATGTTCTTTCCCGATGGCTCCTCGACCGGAGGCGTGATCGATCTTAAACTCCCGAATCGCACCGTAAGCGTCGAGGTCGGCAAGATAACTGGCCGAGCGGAGCTGCTTGAATGACCGCACAAAGAGCCGCCGGCTTCACTCTGATTGAGATGGTCATTGCATTCGCCATTTTGGGTGTTTCATTGAGCGCGCTGTACGCGACCTTCCAAGGTGCATTATCGCGCACGCGACACGATGCGCACTTGAGCGAAGCGACGCTGCTCGCGCGCTCGCTTCTGGCGCGGGCGGGAACGGAATGGCCGCTGATCGAGGGATCATCGCAGGGTGAATGGAGCGAATACACCTACGAACTGGCTGAGCATAAAATCCTAGCGCCCGCTAAGGAAGTGCCTCTCACCCTTCCCGCAGTCCAGGTGACCGCTGCCGTGACTTGGGTTGAATTCGCGGGCAAACGCTCGATTTCGTTGTCGACTTTGAAGCTGCAGCCTTGGGCGGTGCCATGATGCGTACCCACCACAGTGGATTTACGTTGATTGAGATGCTGGTGGCACTCGCACTGATGGGGCTAATTGCGGTCATTCTGATCACGTCCCTGCAAATAGGCGGTCATACCTGGCAAAGAGTCATGCGGGCGGCCTCGAGCACGGAGGATATTGCGCAGGCACAAGAGGCCTTGAGGCTGCGCTTGAGCTCTCTTTATCCGGACGATCGAGCTGCTTCCGATCTGAGCCGGCCAGCATTTCTGTTGAACAACGGTGCCTCATTGGAGTTTTCCGGTGCGGCCCCGGATTCGACCGCAGACGGAATTTTGAGATATCAGATCGCCGTGTCGGCAAGCTCAGGTGCGCTCGAGGTGCGATCGTGGCCCGATCACCGAGATCATTTGGAAGCTCTATCGAACGATTCAAAACCTGAAGCGTTGCTTTCCCATGTGGCATCCATGGCAGTTCAATTTTGGTTGAAAGCCGATGAGACCCCGGGTCGCTGGGTGGATCGTTGGGACTCAAAGCAGGTACCCCGATTGATTCGCATCGACGTGACATTTGGCGCAGATGACAAGAGACGCTGGCCGCCGCTGTACATCGAACCGCGCGTGGATACCCCTGCGAACTGCGTTTTTGACGTCGTCAGTCGCCGCTGCCGGAGCGGTGCATGACCAAACTCGAAACATCAGCGCGACGGGTGTCGCAGTTTCTTCGATGGTGGGCCGCCGAGCTGCATTCATGCGCACAAGACGTGCTTGGACTTCTCGTACCGCAACGCCGGCGGGTAATTAATGTCTACTGGGATGCGATTCGCCTGCTAGTTATGGACGAGAACTCTTCCGACGCTAAGACAATGGTGGAGATCTCGTGTGTCGATGGCGATCTGCCGGAAACCATACCGGCATCACTCGCAATAGTACGAGAACAGAACAACCGCATTCGTGTGTTCGTGAGCCCGCAGAGGGCATATGTGCGGCAATTTCAATTGCCCATCGCGGTGTTGCCGCATCTCGACGCTGCCGTTACCCTGCAATTGCCAAAACTCCTGCCGCTGGTTGCGAGTGAGTTGTTGACTGACTTTGAAGTAATCGCGAGCGATTTGACCCTGAAGACGGCAAGCATCGATCTGGCGGCGGTCAAGAAGGCTGAGGTTAACGCGGTTCTGGAACGCCTAAAGGCATGGGGTCTGCGAGTTGCTTCCGTTCACTTAGGTCAGCCGTCGGGCCCTAGGCATCGCTTTAAGTTCGGAGGCGATGGAATCTTCGGCCACCGCTTTAAGCTGAATCGTTCAGATCGAGTCTTGGCTAGCGCCGCCGCGGCGCTGTCGCTGGTGTGCGCCTCGGTTGCCGCAACCGAATCGTACCGCAGCCAAGTTTCATTGGAGCGCGCGAAAACAGAAACTCGCGCTCCCGCCACTGCTGCCTTTGCGCACCGACAGGCGCTGCTCGGCCGGCTAGAACCATTGGCTGCGCTCGCTCAGCTGGAGGCTGCGCCGTCGGCGACAGCCTTGGTGGCAGAGCTGACGATGCTCGTGCCCCAAAATACGTGGCTGACGACGTTAGAACTCAAAGATCGCCACGTAAGACTCGTCGGCGTCTCCCCGAACTCGGGGAACGTCGTGAAACTGATCTCAAGTTCGCTGCTTCTCAGCGATGTCGCATTGCGCTCATCGATGTCCTTGGGCATTGGTACCGGGCTTGATCGTTTCGAGCTTACTGCTGAACTAAAGGCGAGCGCGCCATGACCCACACGCTATCCTCCATCCAGCAGCGCTGCGTCGCGCTATCACTCCTCGGGATTGCCCTTGCGCTGTTGTGGCTCGGGCTCATCGACCCCCTCGTCACCTATTTTCGCCATGGCAGCGATGAACGGCGGGCGAATCTCAATTCCTTGAGTCGCGACCGAGCCTTGGTATCCCAAGATGCCGACACCGAAACCACGCTCAACACGCTTGGGACAAGTCCCCGCTGGGTGCGCTTTTACGACACTCAAAAGGCCGACAAAGTCGTGCTCCAATTGCAATCGGATCTTCGAGAGGTATTCAAGGCGCCCAACAATCCCACATCCATGACAGCGGTGCCGGTGGTGATCGAGGGTCCGCTGACGCGTATTGCCACTAAGGTGACCTTGTCGCTGACGATCGATCAACTGACCGAATCGCTTGCGCGTCTGCGCTCCCGTGCTCAATTCTTAAGGATGGAGAGTTTCACGATTCAGTCGCCCGACTATCAGATGGCTGACACGAACCCGACGCTATCCATTCAAGCTGAAATCGTCGGCTTCATGGTCACGTCCCCGGGCGGGCACACGTAATGTTCAAGCATACGGTCCGTTTGACAACTGTCTTGCTGTCGACCCTATGTAGCGGCCTGCTCGTACTTCTCGTCATAATTGTGCGATGGGGTGAGGCACGCGTGCACGTGCCTGAGCATTTGACTGCTCGACATCTCGCTCAGCCGGATCTCGCACTGCTCAATGCGGTCGCTTCGCCGAATATCGATGTGGCGGCCATTCGCGACAACGCCGTGTTTTATGCGCACCGCACGTTTTTTCAACCGCCGCCGCCTGGACAGAGCGTTCCCGTGCCGGAATATGACTTTGCCGGCTCCATCGGTTTGCCTCAAGGAAAGAGGGTAGCCTTCGTCAAGAAGAAGTCCGACAAGAGCAATCGCACCGTTCATGTCGGCGATGATTTGGATGGCTGGCGCGTGGAGAGCATCGATGCCCAGCGAGTGGTCATCGTGAGGGACAGTCAGAAGATGGAATTGAAGTCGGCGAACGAGTCAGCGGGATCGGGGTTGGTCCACGGCACCGTGACTCCATACGTCGCCCAGTCGGGAATGCGAACGATTGGCGGTGGTACGGCAACGGTCCATCCGTCGCAAGCAGTCAGCCATGCGGCCCGAACCTACCAGCCGCCGCCACCACGAAACTAAGAGAGCATCATTGAAGACGCCCAACCGGCTCGCTGTTTTGTTGAATTGCAGTGTGCTGCTTCTCGCGGCTTGCGGCCCCGCGCCGGTGCGCGTGCCGGTTCCCGGACACACAGCCATACCTGGATCGAATCCCGAAGCCAGCTCAAGTGCCATCCAGCTCCCGGATTCGCCGCCAAACGCAGCTTCGCGTCCCAATAACATCTATCCTGGCACGGGGACTCTGATTGGCGCACCAGCCTCGCTTCCGTCATCCGGTCAGCGCTCAAACGCGAAGGACGGCATACAACTGAGCTTTACCGATGTCGACATCAATCAGGTCGTCGCCTCAGTGCTGGGTGAGGCACTGGGCCTGAATTATTCCATCGACCCATCGGTCAAAGGGACGATGTCATTGCGTTCGAGTCGGGCATTGAGTGTAGAGGAACTACTACCCGCACTGGAGGCAGCACTGCGAGTCCAGGACTTAGCCCTCGTCCTAGTCAACGGTACCTACCACGTACTGCCTGTGAAGGACGCGCCCCGCCGGGTCACTTCGATCAATCCACCCTCGGATCGCACTCAGGCGGGATTTTCAATTCAGATCGTACCGCTGCAGTTTACAAGTCCCGCGGAGATGGAAAAGATCCTGCAGCCTTTCGCGCCGCCCGGCGGCGTGATGAAGGTCGATGAAGCACGCAACCTGCTTCTCCTGGCAGGCAGCAGCCGCGAACTGGACACCATGCTCGATGTGGTCAAGACCTTTGACGTCGATTGGTTGGCCGGCATGTCATACGGCTTCTTCAACCTTAACTACGTCGATGCCAAAACCGCCGTGACGGAACTCTCGGAGATCTTCGCGGATCCGAAGAGCCCGCTGGCGGGCGTCGTCCGTTTGGTCCCAATCACCCGCTTGAACACGATCCTCGTGATCACCCCCCAACAGAAATATTTACAGGCGGTTGAGACGTGGATCAAGCGCCTGGATGTCGGTGGAACCTCTGCTGGGCGACGCATTTACGTCTACGACGTGCAAAACGGTCGGGCAGAGGACTTGGCCAAATCCCTAAACAAGATTCTGTCGCTATCCACGACGGATGACGATCAGCCGCAGCAATCTCGCCAGCGATACTCGATGAGCAGTAATTCATCACCTGGATCAAGTCTCAACTCAGGCGTGAACTCCGGCCTTGCCTCAGGTTTTAACTCCCCGACTAATCCCGGCGGCGGGTCTGGCGGGATCAATAATCTATATCCGCCTTTGCTCGGCTCTTCCGCAGCCCAACTGGGCCTCAACCAAAACACCGCGAAGCAAGGTGATCTTCGCATTGTTGCCAACAATGACAGCAACTCGCTGCTCGTGCTCGCAACCCCTGCCGAGTTCAGCGTTATCGAAGCGGCGTTGGTGCGCTTGGACGCCCCCAGCCGGCAGGTGCTCATCGAGGCGTCACTCGCTGAGGTCACACTGAATGATCAGCTGCGCTATGGCATTCAATGGAACTACAACGGAAAGAAAGGTCCCATTACGTTGAGCGACGCCGCAACGGGCGCGGTGTCACAGAGTTTCCCAGGGCTTTCATATCTCTTCACTGGCAGCACCAACATACGGGCGGTCTTGAATGCGCTGGAGACCGTCACGACGGTGCGGGTCATTTCCTCACCCAAACTCGTGACGTTGAACAATCACGAGGCCCAGCTTCAGGTGGGTGATGAGGTGCCTATCGCGACCCAGTCCGCGGTCAGTGTGGTGAATCCCGGCGCACCGATAGTGAATTCCGTGCAAATGCAAGATACGGGTGTGATCTTAAGCGTCACCCCACGGGTCAACAAAAATGGACTCGTGGAGATGGATATTACTCAAGAAGTGAGCAATTCCGTACCCACGACCACCTCAGGCATAGATTCGCCGACGATTCAGCAGCGCAAGCTTTCGACCACCGTCGTCGTCAAAAATGGCGACACCATTGCCTTAGGGGGCCTGATCACCGAAAGCAAATCCAAGAGCAAATCCGGTGTGCCCTATTTGCAAAAGATTCCGTTCGTGGGGGCGCTATTCCGCGATACCGACAATCAAACTATCCGCACCGAACTGATTTTGCTCATTACACCGCGTGTGATGCGGGATGACACTGAGTTTCAAAACGTAATGGATGACTTGAGGAATGAGTTCAAGACGCTCAAAGACGTATTCAAAGAAGCACCAAAACCGTGACCGTGGGATCGCGTTGATATCGGTGCTGTGGGTGCTGCTATTGCTGTCGGGCCTTGCCGGCGCAGCGGCGTTCATGGCACGTACAAACGCCATTCTGACCCACAAATTGGGCGAATTCGCGCAAGCTGAAGAGACGGCAGACGCTGCGATTGCGAATGCCATCAGCAGGCTTTCCGACGAGACCTCATCGCGTCATCCGCCGATTGATGGTCACTCGCAAACGTGGGAATTCCAAGGTGCACAGGTTAATGTTTCGATCAGCAATGAAGCCGGACGCATCGACCTCAACACAGCGGATGACGCTCTAATTCTGGCCTTCCTCTATTCCCAAGGTATTTCCGAGGATCGTGCCGCGACGCTGCTCGGCGATCTCCGAAAAAACCAACATGTAGCCAATGGACCCGCGCCCGTAGGCACGCTGCGAACCGTCGAGGAGCTTCAGAAAATCCCGAGTTGGACATCGCAAGGATTCGACTGCTGGAGAGAGTCCCTCACGGTGTACACCGGCTTGCCGGGCGTGACGCCAAGCGATGCGACCGACCAAGTAGAGGCGGCGCTGAAGTGGGTAAAGGAGCATCGCATTGGAAAAGATAGGACCGAGGCGAAGGTCGTTGAGCCGGCAGTGCGATCGAATCAATCGATCCTTGGTGAGGTGATCAGAATAGTCGCCAGTGTTTCGCCAACTCCGGGCATCACTGCGAGCAGCGAGTGGATAGGGCGACTCACCGGCGATGCACACCAGCCAACCTTGACCATGAGATGGGCATACAAAAGCATTGGCTCTCCAGTTGCGTGTCGAAAATCCTGACTCCAGGGTCGAATCAACTTAAGTTTCAAATATATCTGCGATTGTCATTGACAGCTTTGCGGCAGTGCCGTTATGGTTGGCTAACAGTAATAATTATCGCACCGGCATCTATATTGTCGTGAGCGATATGTTCGAACCGGGATGTAGCCAAGAAGAATAAGTCGCTGCCACGGATAGGGAGAAAAAGGCTTGCGTCTACTAGAAGGATTCTCGCTTCAGTGCGAGGGTGACAGGAGTATTTGCGCGCTCGTTCCTCACGTACCGAGCCAGCGGTCCGATATGCCCGCCGCGCAAGGCCATGTAGCCTCTTGGCTGCACAAACCACCGGTAATCACCTAGGTCATGCGCCACTGCAAGGGATTGCAACAATTGACGCCGCGCCTCCAACGCTCTGGTGCACCGGCGCACGCTATTACTTTCAAACATCAATTATCGAGGTCGCTCGTGAAAGCGAAGAGTGCTGTTACTTTTCTGGTGCGTGCTTTCTCACCTGAAGCGCATGGAACGCAACCTCTCCGTGCTTGGCGTAAGGTCGCTGGGTATTGTGTTTCGCTACTATTGTGCTTCGGCTCCGCCGGGGCGCAAACGACGGTTCCTGCGACGCAGGTGAATTACATTTACGACAACGTCGGTCGCCTAACTACGGTCGATTATTCCAACGCCAATACGATCATAACGTTTTCAACATACAGCTTGGATGCGGCTGGGAATCGTACGATGCAATCGGAGGTCGTACCGGCGGTCCTTGCGGCACCTGGCAATTTGGTGGCGACACCGCTGAGCGGTTCTGCGATCACCCTCAATTGGATAGCGCCAGCGGGTAATGCCGGCACGGTGACTTACACGGTGACGAGGGCCCCCGGGGGCTTGTCGGTCACGACCAACGGGACATCGTTTCCCGATTCGGGGCTGCAGCCGAGTACCACGTATACCTACACAGTGATAGCGCGAACCGCCACTCAGATCTCAGCGCTGGCCACCATTTCCCGCGCCACGCTGTCGATTACTCCGACAAACTTGGTGGTATCCAGCGTCACGACGTCAAGTGTAGGCCTTAACTGGACCGCTCCCACTTCCACGTCGCCGCCGGTATCCAGCTATCAAGTGTGGCGCTCAGGCGGGGGCATCAGTACGTTTACACAAGTCGGCACAACCGCTTCGACCGCGTACACCGACACCACTGTTGTACCCCTGCAAACCTATAGTTTCTATGTAATCGCGGTTACTGCGAGTTCGACTTCCCCTGCATCGAATACCGTCTCGGCTACTGTACCCGGCGGCACGTTCTCATACGTGTCCAGCTGGCATACGAGCAAGGGGTCTGCGCTCGATATTGCGACGCTAACTGTTAAAAACACCGGGTCCAGCGCGATTACTGGCATCACGTGGGCCTGCTCGGGTGGGTCCTTTGTAAAATACGGCACTGGCGCTACTTCATTGGCGGCCGGAGCATCCACTTCGTATCAATGTCAGGCAAACGCGGGCTTTTCATATACCGCCTCGATAACGCTAAACGGGGTGGGAGCTTCGAATAGGCCTCCATTTTTCTATACCTGGTAGCAAGTATGGGGTCTATCCAAGCGCTAGTTGTGCGAGCAATTGAACCAAGGGCGGGGTGAGTTAGATATGGACACGGTTCGAAGGAATGCCATAAAGATCAAGTTTGTATCATTGATCGTCTCGCTACTGTGTCTGTCAGTAGTCCCCGGCGCGAAGGCGGTGACCGTTAATCAGGTAGCACCGGGAACCCTGATGTCCCCGGAGGCTGCATGGGCCTTTTATGGAACCCTAACCAGACACACGCGCGGCATGGCGGCCGTCAGTACGCCGCCGCCGGAGCTGGTGGAACTGCAGCGTGCATTGAGCCGAGGGGGCGCGTGTACAGGCCTTTGCTACGCGGCCAATGTGTATCAGTACATCCAAAACAATATCGACACGGAATTTCTGTTCGGTCTAGGCAAGGGAGGATATGGAGCCCTAGTTGATCAATCGGGAACGGCATTTGATCAGGCCCAATTGATGGTGGCACTACTAAGCCAGGCTGGTATTCCAGCCACCTATCAGCTGGGGAAACTCACTCTCACGGGTGTGCAATTTCAACAGTGGACCGGCATTTCCAGTGCGCCTTACGCTTGCCAGATGTTGGCCGACGGAGGCATTCCAGCAACGATCAACAACGCCTCCTCCTGCGCCTCCTTGGCGGGCGCGACCGTTTCAACGGTAACCGTCGTACACATCTGGGTCAATGCACTCGGTGCGCTATTCGATCCAGCCTATAAGGTCTACAACGTAAAGAGTGGGGTTGGCCTTGCAACGCTCGACCAATGGATTGGCTGCAACGGGTCGTGTGGATCAACCATCCTTAATAATGTAGCCACTCCAACCCCATCCGCTGCGGCGGGCGTGAACCAAATTACCAACGTCAATACCACCAGTATGACGAATCAACTGCACACGTACGCAGTTAATTTGCAAAACAAGATTCAAATCGCAAACGCCACGAATTATGCGACCAATCCGAACATGCAAATTGAGGATTTGCTCGGCGGCACCCTCATCTTACCGACCGCGGGCACGACCGCATCACCCTATTCATTAGCGGGCTCCGCTGCCTATACCCCCAATCCGACTTACACGTGGGCAGGGGATAATATCCCCGACCAATTCAGGACAACCCTGCTCGTGAAGCTTGGGGTAGGGGGCTCCGCAATCAACCAGTTACTTTTTACGGACGAAACTTCAGGACACTCTCTTCGTATCTTCAGTAGTGATCCCAATGGTTACAGTGGTAACACCACGGCGGCCCTGTATTCTGACTTCATGCTCCTGGCCGAAGGAGCACTTCCGCCAAGCACTAATATTTTCACAGGTTTTTACGTCCAAGTGCCTCCGCTCACGCTCACCATAAGTCACTCGTATACGACGCTCAACGGGACTTCCACGGTATTTTCCAGCGATACGGCAACCCTCTCTCCGCTCTTGCTCACTAACACTGTCAGCGGCGGAATCCAAAGTACCGCCTTCAATCCGGTGACTATTGTCGCTGGCTTAGGTAACACAACGGAATCCACCATTCAGCATTTTACGGCGATTGAACAAGCGGAGAATGTTTTTGCAGCCCCGAGCATTTCACCTCAAAATTCCACGTTGACATCAGCGCAACATATCATTCCAACTCAGATTCTTGTTTTGACTCAATCCCTCGTCAGCGTGCCTGGGTGCGGAGCCGGCAGTAGCTATGTTTCTGGGGGAGGGGGAACAGCGATGTGCGACGAGCGCCATCAGCCTATTTTCGCGGCCCAGTATCTGGCGCAGCAATCTCAGGCGGCGAAGCTTGTGGCGGGCGTGAATGCATCCAGAATAACTCCGCATCACACCATCGGTGTGATTGGAAGTGGGGCAGCGTCAGGCGGATTCACACTTACGAGTCTGCGCTCCGCAATTAGTATTGAATCGTCGACGCAATCGAACAGCGATCAGAGCGCGGCCTATGCCAGTTTTGCGGCCTTCTCCAGTCGATTGGAAGGAAGTGCCATCGAGCAGTCGGGCAATGCGGTCGAAGGGGCCTCTGCAATATCCTTGATCGTTCGTTCCATCGCACAGGGGTATCCATTATACGACGTTACGGCGGCAAATCTGTCGTCCGCGACGAATGGTGGTACCGGCGGAGTGATCGGCTCGTGGAGGCCTTTCATTACCTTGAGCAATATTCAGCCGCTACTGCCACCAGGAGCCGACCTGATCATCCCTTCCAATGCCACCATCGGAAACGTTGGGAGTCTTGGGGGTATACCAGATGTTTGGGATTTTAACGGATTTGAGATCTTAGGTCCCGGCGGGACGTCCATTTATGGAAATGACTCCCTTACCTATAACAATGGAGCGTCTGGGTTGGTCGATCCCGTGGCCTTGGTAAGTCAACAGGCAGCGATTCGCGACTACTCCACCAAGAAAAAATCCCTTGCAGAGGTGGACGTTGCCAATGGGCAGTTTAAGTTCGCAGCAGGTGCAACGCTAACTACAGGGAACGGTGTAGACCGGCAACAGCTACAGTATGCGTTATTTTATTCCTCCACCTTATCAAGCATAGAGGGACAGGTCTTTCAGGGAAACACCACCACTGGTACCAGTGCGCCATTCGAATGCGTGCAAGGGCCGCCAAATACTCCGACAAGAGTACCGATACTATGTGGCACTGATCGCGAAATAACGCCGCATCCGACGGGTTGGCGGAGCAATTTGGAGATCACGGCGGTCCTCGGTAGTGATGGACTTGCTGCCATGGGGCGCAGTGCGGCTATCGATGCGGCGACTGTCGTATCCGGTCTTTATATCACGAGGCAACTGGCGTTGAATCGACCCGCTGCTGGAACATCAGGGGCGTTTCAATCCAACGTCGCTTTGGCATTTGCGACGAACTGGATTGGCCAACAGTTGGTTAACAACGTCGTCAGTGTGGGCCGGCCACCGTCAACAAAACAGTTCACTCTTTTGGCGGATTCAACCTACTTTGATGAGTCCGGGGAGGGCGAGATCTTGACTCAATCAGGCTTACCGTCGTTCAAGCCCTTGGGGTCAGGTATGTGGTCCTACCTCGGAATCTCCTACAGTCTCACGGAGCGAGACGGGGCGGTTGTCACTTTTGGGTACGGATCAATTATTGACAGTGGCACGTATAGCTTAGGCTTTCAGCCCTTCTTTGAAGCGCAGAGTAGGACTTACCCAACGGGGGAAGTAATCTCGTTTCAATACGTGCCCAACGGATATAACAACGGGTCTCCCTTGTGGCTATCCGTAGTGTCCAATAATCTCGGACGTAAGATTATTTTTCCATCGTATTCGCAACTGGCGGGCACCAACTCGGTACCTTTTCAGATTGCCGATGAGACCGGTAGAGCGTTGACGCTTGACTGTATCATGGCTTGGTCTACGGGGCCGGTGGATGGTCCGTGCTTCTTTCCGATGACGACGAGCTTCACGATCACCGCGCCCGATAAGGGAGTTAGTAGATACACCTTTGCGCCGCCCCCCACCTCGGTGACGCAAGGTTCATACTATAAAGTACAACAAATATTTTCCGCCGACAGTGCAACGGTTCCACTGGAAACAATTGCATTCGACTCTTTGTCGAGAGTGGCGACAGCCACCAATAACGCCACCGCTGCGTGTTGTACCACTCAGTACTTTACCACCGGCATGTTTGGTCAAGAATCGCAGAAGGCCGCGAATACGGTGGCCGCCGACGGTGGTGTGACGACGAGTTACTTCGATAAGAACAACAACAGATACAATATTATCGATCCGTTAGGGCGCGCTTCTTTCTTTCAATTTAACTCCTATAACAAGATGGTATCTCGTCAATACCCGGCGCTGAACTCTGACGCAATGACCTATGATCTGAGAGGCAACGAATTGTCGGTGACGCAATATCCCATTGCCGGTAGCCCGCTGCCCCCCGCAATTCAGTCGACGTCATTTAATGAGGGTGCCACCGTGTTTGCTTGTGTGTCTCCGGCGACTTGCAATGAGCCGGCGACAACGACCGATGTCAATGGGAATAGAACCACCTATGCGTATATCCCCCAGGGACCCACCCAACGGGTGACCGGCCCGGTTCTCACGAATGTCCAGGCGGGAGGCAATAATGGGCAATCACAAGTGGATTACTGTTATGCGCCTGTTGGAGGCGCCGGGTCCGGCACACCTTACGCACTGCAGTCGGTCATCCTGACGGTCGGTGGAGGCACAACAAGGGTTAAGAGCTTTGCTTACAATTCGGCCAATAAGTACGTGTTGCAATCCGCCGTCGTGGCACCCAGCTCTGGGCTCGTGGTACCCCCGACTGTGGCCGGGCAGCCGTGCACGACTGGCTCTTTACCCTTGCCACTGAATTTGACCACAAACTATGTTTTCGATGCGGTCGGCAATCCAAAGTCCATTCAGGACCCGAAGGCGAATACCACCGCTTACACTTTCGACAGCATGCGCCGACTGACTTCGATCACGGCTCCACCCTCCACCAACGCCTTCACACGCTATTGCTATGATCTCGATGGACAACTACTGAGCACGAATCGGTGGATGACCTCGAACACGATAAGCGATCCGAATGCCACGGCAACAAGCACCGGCCAATGTCTTCCCAACAGTTATCCAGCTTATCCAGCGGGCAATTGGCAGAGCGAGACGCGCAGCTACTTTCCGACCGGCGATCTTTATGCGCAGACCGATCCGGATGGGAACACCGCACAGTATGCGTACGATCCGGTGGGCCGCCAACAAGTTGCGCAAGACCCCATGGGGCGCCAGACCGCGACGTTGTACGATCTGGCCGGTGAGCCGGTCGCGATCTGGAAGGGTGGCTCGGCGATCTCCGCTTCATGGATCGCCAGCGATGGCACTCCGGCGCTAACCAACATTCCCGCAAGCTGGAGCCCTTCGGCCTACACCGGGATTGGTCCGATTCGTTACGAGAGCTTTTGCCCACTCGGCGGGGGATTGTGCTATTCCCTCAATGGCAAGCTGCTGTATGCCATTGATGCCGATAATAATGAGACCGCCTACGATTATGATGGATTCAATCGATTAGCATTTACGCGCTTCCCTGATCCGACCTCCGGGACCTCCTTGTGCACACCGGGAAGTGTCTCAGGTACAGTGCCGAGCTGCACGGGCCATCAGACTTATGAGCAATCCGGGTATGACCCGGGCGGGAACAAGACGCAGTTCGTGACCCGCAACGGCGGGCAGATTGGCATGACCTACGATGCCAATAATCACTTGGTGGTCAAGACACCGACCAATCAAGGGGCGGTTACCTATGGCCTGAACCTGTTGGGCGAACCCCTCCAGATTACCCGCTCGGCCACTGGACAGCCCACCTACAACGGAATTGCCCCGGTGAGCCACACCACGAGCTACACATACGATGCAGCGGGACGCAAAAGCTCGGAAAGCAATGACGGGCGCAGCGTCGGCTACGTGTTTGACGCAAATAACAATCGCACCGAGACGATTTGGCCGGATCTATATACGGTTTACTACGCTTATGATGCCGTGAACCGAATGAGCTGCGTAACGGAGGGAAGTACCAGTACGAACGAGCTGGCGTATTACACCTACGACCCGCTGTCGCGAGGTCAAAACCTACGCCTGGGGGGCAATGCGGCCAACTGTGCGGCGGGAGTCGGCTCCACAAACCAGCTCACCTACAGCTACTCCACAGGAAATGAGCTGCTAGGGTTAGCGAATCAATTAAATACCACCCTGGTCACTATGGGCTATCAGTACAATCCGGCTCGGCAAATGCAGCAGATGAGCCTGCTCAACGGCACCGACCCATTCTACCTCCCTCAGCCCATGGTGTCCGCCTCCACGAGCTATGCGCCCAACGCGCTGAATGAGTATGGCGGTATCAATGGCGGGAGCTTGAGCTACGACAATAATGGCAATCTGCTGAACGTGCCAGCCTCGGCTACCGTGCCGTCCCAGAGCTACACGTACGATACGGAGAATCATCTGGTGACGGCCAGTGTACCGAGCATACAAAGCGCAGCCATTACCTATGACTACGATGGACTGGGGCGCAGAGTCAGCAAGACCGTGGGCAGCATCAGCACGACGTATCTACTGGATGGGAATGAGGAGATTGCTGAATACAGTGGCGCCACTTTACTGCGCCGCTATGTCACCGGTCCCGCTGTTGATGATCGGATCGTTCACGTGGAAGGCGCTAGCACGACAGCAGCACCAACCAGCCCGACCCACACGTACTACCACGTCAACCACCAAGGATCAGTGATTGCGGTGACCGATTACACCGGGGCGGCCGTTAGCTGCCTGTCGGGCACAGCGTGTCAACGTCTGGCATACGATGAGTACGGCAATCTGTCCACTGCGGCGTCGGCAATCGGCGAGGCGTTTCGATACACCGGCCGAAGATTCGACCTCGAGACCGGATTGTACTACTACCGAGCTCGTTATTACTCGCCGCTGCTGGGGAGGTTTCTGCAGACCGATCCGATCGGGTATAAGGATGACCTCAACCTCTACACATACGTGGGGAATGACCCGGCCAACAAAACGGATCCGAGCGGGCTGAAGTGCGAGACAGGAGCGAACGGGCCAGAATGCCACTACGACGAGTTCCGAGACAAAAATGGGAACTTGATTAGTCGCGAAGACGCAACCAAGGGCGGCAATTGGTTTACGAGATTGTTCAAGGCAGATCCAGCGAGCAGAGTCGCTCGCCAAGAGCGCGCAATGACGGGCAAGTACAAGAGCGCGTTGGCTATGAAAGGGAGTGGCGGAAGTGTAACCGTTGGTGGAAATTCGAAGCTGGGTGTTTCTAGCCAAACGATCACTGGAGACAAAATCGTTAACGCAATGGAGTCAACGCCACTCGTCTACACCGGTCAGTCTGGGCCATCGGCCAATATGGTAGCTGGTACTGAAAAAAACGCGAGGACGGGCGCCGTCCTCAGGATAGTTTTTTACGAAAACGGTGGTCTTTCGCCCAATTTTGGTCGGACCTTCGGGCACGAAGAGTTGCACGCGGCCTATTCGTGGCCAAGCGCTACGAATAAGGGATGGGATACGACGCCCGGAGAAGAATACCAACAATTGCATCAGCAGCCCTTTGACAGCGCGTCAGACAGCATCAGCAGGTGGTAGATGGTGCGTGGGGCAGACTTTTTCACGACATGAGAGCAAAATTCTCTCGCTGCAGATCCGGTCATGCCGACAGAGCAAGAGGTTGATCATCAGGTTACGCAATGGCCAATGGCGAGCAGGCTCTGCCGGCCAGTCTGAGTTGGAGGTAAGAGGTGGCTAGTGGCGTGTGATCCGTTGCTATTTGCGAAGCGAAAGGGACTACAGATGGAGCGCCGTATGATGACTCGAATAGTGAGGGCGGGCGCAACGCTAGCTTTGCTATCCGGTCTAGTTGGCTGCGCCGCAATTCACAGTGATGACGGCTCGAGCATCTCGCTGGAAAGGTCCCGCTGCTACGGCAGCTGCTCGGCATACCGATTCACTCTCTACGCCGATGACCACTACATGTGGCAGGGTCGCGCAAATGTATCCATAACCGGACCCGTACGGGGTCGCATGGATGCGGGAACATACGCTGCTGCAAAGAAGCTACTGCTCGCTGCTCAATATTTGGAGTTCAATGACAGTTACCAGGATGGAAACGCCTGTGAGATCTGGCAAACAGACAATCAGACAGTCAAGATCGAAGTGGCAGATGCCATAGGTTCAAAGACGATCGCACATTATCTTGGATGTAAGGGCTTCGCTAGACAGGAGGATCTTGCTCGGCTCGAAGAAGGCTTGGATAAGATATTCGGCACCCACAGATTTGTGCGATAAATTTGTGATGTTCTGAACGCTAGTAACGGGCAGCCAATATCGGCCGGCAATATGTGATTGGATCTCGCAACCATCGCCGAGCGGATCCCAGAAACTCGGAAACGCTCCGCAACCAATGTATTCGAGCTTCTGGTGCGTCCGCGGACAAACATTTCCAACTCGGCCCGCGTGTCAACGTCTGGCATACGATCAGTACGGCAATCTGTCCACTGCGGCGTCGGCAATCGGCGAGGCGTTTCGATACACCGGCCGAAGATTCGATCTCGAGACCGGGATTGTACTGCTACCGAGCTCTCGTTACTACTCGCCGCTGCTGGGGAGGTTTCTGCAGACCGATCCGGTACGCTACAAGGACGACCTCAATCTCTACACATATGTCGGCAATGATCCTTTAGACAAGACAGATCCGACCGGGACGGAGTGAAATGCCGGACAAACGCTATGCACAGCAGACACACACAAGGACGGACCGGGACAATGCCACTGTCCAAGACACCTATGAAATGGACAAGGGAATGTCCAACAGTCGAGATAAAGTTGCGACTAATGGAACAAAGGAAACATTGGGCTACGTTGACAAAGGCGGCAATTTTTCATGGCGACGAAAACGCAGTGACCGAACAAGATAAGGCCGGAACGGCGGATACTGCGAAGGTCGGCGCGGGACCGAATGACGCCGGAGTCCTGCATGGTCACTCTTCCACAATGCTCGCCAAGCTCGCCGCCGCATTGCTCTGCGTCCACGGCCGCATTGCCGTGATCACCACCGCCGCCAGAATCAACATCCACGCCCTCATGGGAGCCGTCGTCGGAAGAGACAAGCCCTATTCCCTCACCTCTGACTCAGGCGCCATACTCCTCATTGTCGAAGCCCAAGAACTCACCACCCACGCGCGCGCCATCTCCACACCCCAACGCATTGCCGGCCAACAATGGCCCAGCGACAAAGTAGGGAGCACCTGAAAATTGTGCTCTATTAGCCGTATTGGCGGGATAGCCCGCCAGGCAGGGGAGAACTGATGAATAGCCTAAACGCTTTGATTCTCAGTTGGGGTCCCCTCATCGTGCAAATTGTCCTGTTGAGCCTTCAGATCTACACCTATCGCCGAACCAATCACTACAGTCTTGCGCTTTTGGCAGTGGGAACCAGCGCAGGCATTCTCACCTCTGGCTTGGGTAAGATTCTGACTTCAGAAGTATTGTCAGTGCGCGTACGCGCCGGAATGCTCGATGCCATCGTCATTCTCTACTGTGTTTACATGGCTCTAGGCCTCTGGGGTGCTGCAGCGCTCTTCCAGTCCTATCGTCGGCTGACCGATGCCAATAAACTGCTGACGCCAAAGGCCGAGTAGACATGCAGACTGCGCGGCGCACCGTGATCGTACTGGCATTGCTTGTCACGCCGTTGTTCGCCGTGGACAACGACCAATTCGCGGCCGAATTCGAGGGGGCAAGACCGGTACTGTGGAAGGACTACGAGGCCCTGTACCACGACTTCGTCGGCTGCATTGCAGGTATTGAACCTACCAGGTTAACCCACTCATTTTGCGCGCAACTGGACGAACGCCGAGGCCACATGTTGTTTGATGCTCTCAAACAAGCCGTGCGGTCAAATGGGGCGTCACCACAGAAGCAAAAATTCTGCGCCGCGCACGTGACCAAAATCGTAATCGACCAGAACGCCGTTGAGGGCGGTACCATTGCAGCCTACATGATTGATTTTCAACTGCGCGGTGGTGCTGGCGCTTATGGTGCCGATCTACCCCACACGTACCTCGGCAAGATCGTCTATGACGCGCTCGTGAAAATCAGCCCGTGCAAGCGAGGGTAGGCACACCAAATGTTGAAACAAGCCGCAATGATCCTGATTGCCTGCTCTTCCGCCGCATCCGCACAAACCTTGATTGCAGAGAACTTACTATTCTCGCCACCCAAGGACTTCAAGGTCGGCTACCAGTCGAGTCACGACAACCGCCAAATTACAGAGTGGGTACCAGCCACCGAAACGGTAGAAGACTGGACCCAAATCCTCACCGTCCAAATTTTTCGCGGCGTCACGGTCGACGGAGGCCGCTTCCTGCAGGAGATCGGCAAACGATATACGGGTGACTGCCCGGAACTACCGCCAAAGGCATCTTCACCGGGCAGGCAAACGGATATACCGTCTCGATGCTGCTCCTCAAGT
>Ga0193728_1000225_pt1 | contig 26320 bp, 19 predicted proteins | sample U1c1metaG_FD_143037 | JGI IMG/M metagenome (GOLD analysis project Ga0193728, IMG submission 143037) | Soil microbial communities from a riparian zone of the East river system, Colorado, United States - U1c1 | ecosystem: Environmental > Terrestrial > Soil > Riparian zone | place: USA: East River... | reverse complement strand
GGAGATATCGGCGTGAACGGCATTACTACCGCCGCCATGATCTGGATCACCGCTGCCCTGGGAATGGGCGTCGGCGCTGGTTACGGGCAGGTGTCCTTTTTTACTACCCTGGTTATTCTACTAATGCTCCTGATCTTTGGAAGGCTGGAGATCTGGATCGACCAGATACACCAAACACGCGATTACCGGATTGTATGTGACTACCATCATGAAACGATGCAGCGTTTTGAAACGCTCTTTAAACAATACCATCTAACCTTTAAGCGTAGCCGCCAAATGAAAGCGGGAGAAGTCATTACGGGGGAATGGCTGGTGAAGGGGTCGGAAAAAAATCACCGGCATTTTGTCCATACCATCATGAACGATCCTACGGTAAAGACTTTTGAATATTAAGGTTTGCTAAAAAAAAGTCGCAGTCCAGACACGTGAAAAAACGGCTCCGGGCGACAATCGCTCGATCCCTTCCTTGTGGATCAGTTGCTGGTCGGAATCAACCGGGTCTGCAATCCCGCACCAGGGTTCTATGCAGAGGAAATCCGCCCGGGGTGCAGCCCACAGGCCGAGGTAAGGAAAGCCTTCGAAATTAAAATCGAGTCCGTGGACGGTTTTATCCGATCTGAGCGAAACGATCGAAGACGTCGGGAATTTGAGCACAACCGCATCTTTGGCAAACAGCTGTTTGCTTAACGGAAGCCGGTCGGTGCTGACCAGCAAAGGAACCGGTTCTTTTTCAATCAACCCATCTTTGGAGATGGGCCATCTTGGCTTGGTCTCTTCCTCGTTAAATTCCAGGTAATAGTCGTCATAGCTGGTTTCGCCGACAAGCGGAAGCTTAAATGCGGGATGTCCTCCTACAGAAAAATACAGGTCTTCTTTTCCCGGATTTTTTACCTCATAAGTAACGCCCAATTCGTTTTGATTGATCTTGTACATGATCCTGAATTCAAATTCAAAAGGGAAATGCTGCCGCGTGTGTTCATCATCCTTCAATAAAAATTGAATGGATTCCGGGGCTTCGGAAGCGGGAGCAAAATTCTTTTCCCGGGCAAATCCATGCCTCCCCAGTTCATACCATTGGCCATTGAATGTATATCTGTTATCCCTTAAAGTTCCTATAATTGGAAATAGTACGGGCGAATGCTTGGGCCAGAAGGCCGGATCGGCATTCCACAGGTATTCGAGTTGATGTTCCTTGCTGAATATAGATTGAAGTTCCGCGCCCAGGGCTGCGATGGTGACTTTTAGCTGCGAATTTTCTATACTATACATCATAACTAATGTGTTAATATGCCTCAAATTTATTAGATTTGTTTTATGTTTCGTTTTCTCAATATCGCGGGAACCAGCCTGAAGATGGCTTTGCAGGAATTCCGCTCAAATAAACTCCGCACTTTTCTCTCCCTGTTGGGTATCACCTTTGGCATTTTTTGTATCATCAGTGTGCTGGCCACGATCAACAGCATGAAAATTGCCGTGAAAGACGGCCTTAATTCATTGGGAAGCCGGACGATCTTTGTCGACAAATGGGAATGGCGTGATGACAACAACTATCCCTGGTGGAAATATGTGAAACGTCCCAATCCCAAGTATGAGGAGATGGCAGAATTAAAACAGCGCGTGCCGTATGTTGCCAATGCCTCCTATGTGATTTCCGACAATTCCACGATTGAACTTGGCACGGACGTGCTGACCGGCATCAACTACTACGGCGTCACGGAAGAGTTTTCAAATATTGAGCATTTCGAAATTGGATTGGGAAGATACCTGCAGCAGGCTGATTTTGACCGGGGCGCAAATAATATTGTTGTCGGCTATTCCGTCGCGGAAAAGATGTTCGACAATCCCGAGAGGGCGCTGGGACAAACGATTCGCCTGAAGAGCAACAAACCGGCGATCATTATCGGCATCATCGCCAAGCAGGGACAGAGTATGATGAACATGTGGGATTACGATAATTCCATCATCATGGCCTGGACCTACCTGAGACAGATCACCAATGAAAAAAATGCCAATCCCAAGATCATCGTGCAGGGAAAGACCAATGTGAGCATCCCGGCATTAAAAGAAGAGCTGACCGGCGCCATCCGCTCCATTCGAAAACTGAGTCCGACCCAGGAAGACAATTATTCATTAAACGATATTGAAACATTCAGCAAGGTGCTCGATAGTATATTCACCAACATCAACAAAGGAGGCTGGGCAATCGCCGCATTGTCTTTGATTGTGGGGATGTTTGGTGTGGCCAATATCATGTTCGTTACCGTGCGGGAAAGGACGAGCCAGATCGGACTTAAAAAAGCCATTGGCGCCAAGCGGGGTACGATCATGGCCGAATTCTTATTGGAATCAGCATTTCTCTGCATCATCGGTGGACTGATCGGGCTCATCGCTGTATATATCCTCACCGCGATATTTTCATCCTTCTTTACATTCAAGGTCTTCATTCCAGCCAATATCATTGCACTGGCCGTCAGCATCTGTCTGCTGGTCGGTATCCTGGCCGGGATCATCCCTGCTTTTATAGCCGCCAAGATGGATCCTGTTGTGGCCATTCGGTCTAAGTAAGAGTTGATTGGTTGATAAGTTGACTAGTTATTCTAGTAAATGTAACTTGCGCTTCTTTACCAATCAACTTATCAACTTATCAACTCAAAAAATCAACTTCTCGCAATAGAGTCCTCCTGCGACGAAACCTCGGCCGCTGTGTGTCGAGAGGGAATCATCCTGTCAAACATCATTGCCAGCCAGGAAATTCATGAACGCTATGGCGGGGTGGTTCCTGAGCTCGCCAGCAGGGCGCATATTCAACATATTGTGCCGGTGGTGGATGCTGCACTCAAGGCTGCGGGTTGTACGATAGAAGACATCAATGCAGTGGCTTTTACCCGTTCGCCCGGACTAATCGGTTCATTGCTGGTTGGATCCCAGTTCGCCAAGTCACTGGCGCTTTCTTTGGATATTCCACTGATCGCCGTTCATCACATGCAGGCGCATGTGCTTGCTAACCTGATTGACGATCCCAAACCTTCTTTTCCCTTTTTGTGTCTTACCATCAGTGGCGGTCATACGCAGATCGTATTGTGCCGCTCGCCGCTGAACATGGAAGTGATCGGTGAAACGATAGACGATGCAGCCGGCGAAGCGTTTGATAAGACAGCGAAATTATTGGGACTACCCTATCCGGGTGGCCCGCTGATCGATCAGCGTGCAGCCCATGGGAACCCTGCCCGTTTTTCTTTTCCGGAACCACAGATACCCGGATTGAATTTCAGTTTCAGTGGACTGAAAACCTCGATCCTTTATTTTTTACAGGAACAAAAAGCCAGGGATCCGGAGTTTATTGAAAAAAACCTGGCGGATATCTGTGCTTCTGTGCAGGAAAGAATCGTAACCATTCTTTTACGAAAATTAAAAAAAGCCGCTCAGCAAACCGGTATCAAAAACATCTGCATCGCAGGAGGTGTTTCGGCCAACAGGGGATTGCGAAGGTCCTTTGAAGTGCTCGGGAGCCGCGAACAATGGAATGTATTTATACCCCGTTTTGAATATTGCACAGACAATGCCGCTATGATCGCCATCGCGGGGTACTACAAGTTCCTCGCCGGGGATTTCGCTCCGCTCACTGTTAGCGCAAGCGCGCGAGCGGAATGGTAAACGAATCGCCCTGACGGTCGCAGACTCCGTGAGCGGCTGAAAGCCCCGTCAGTCGCAGACCCTGCGGGCGGCCATGGGACTTGCCAGTGCGAAAGTGAATCAACACTCGCATTCCGTCCGAAAAACATGTAGCATGTCCAACACTTATTTTCAATTCAAACAATTCACTATCCATCAGCAGCGCTGCGTGATGAAAGTCTGCACTGACGCCTGCATTTTCGGCGCATGGATCGCAAACAAAATCACACCCGATGCATCTGTGCTCGATATCGGCAGCGGTACCGGCTTGCTGATGTTAATGCTTGCTCAAAAAAATTCCGGCCAGATAGATGGGATAGAATTGGAACCAGCCTGCTTCGGACAGTTGCAGGAAAATATTGTGGCCAGTCCATGGAAAGACCGTCTGGGCCTTTTCCATGGCGATGTGGGCAATTACCCATTTTCACGTCAATATGATTTTATCATCAGCAATCCACCTTTCTATGAAAGCGATCTCCAATCCGCCTCAACAGAAAAGAACCTGGCGAAACACAGCATGGAATTGAGTTTGGAGGAATTGCTGGATGCCATTGACCAGAATCTGGTCAGGGACGGATCTTTTGGTGTACTCCTACCCTTTCACCGGACGGCCTATTTTGAAACGCTTGCCTTTCAAAAAGGATTTAAGCTGAAAGAAAAGTTACTGCTCAGGCAGACGAATGCACATGAATATTTCAGAAGCGTGTTGCATTTCTCTAGAGAGAATGCAGCGTGCGCAATTATATCCGGGTTCGTGATACGGAATGAGGATGGCGGGTATACCGGAGCGTTTAAGGAGTTGATGGGGGATTATTATTTGTAGCCCCCGACGGGGTTATAAACCTCCGTCGGGGTTTAGCGACCAGCAATTAAGGTGCAGCCCGCCAAACCCTGCCGGGGTTTTTAACCCCGTCAGGGTGTTTGATTTCTCTCCGCATACTCTTTCAAATACCCGAAAGCCTCTGTCAACTTACCGGCCTTGATCATCGTGGCCCTTTCAATCATTTTAGAATTGCCCTTGATCAGGTCCTCGAGGATGTATTTAATGAGCTGTTCGCCAAAATAGCGTGAAGCATCCCGCGGTAGTTCATTGGGCAGGTTGCCGACAGCCATGATATCGACCGAGCCGGGCAGGTATGGCGCCGTTTTCTGGCGGCTGATCCTATCCACCCCATAAACCGGTTGCTCCATCGGGTTGTCACCCAGGTTGCAGGGGATGGAGCCATTTTTGTCGTCGGTGATGTCTGCGATCGTCCTGATCTTGAAATCGGGTTCGCTCATATGCTCCCATTCAAAAAGCGCTGAAGTTCGTTCATCCCAATAGATCCCATTCATCAGGATATCGGCCACTTTTGTATAAGGATGGAATATACACAGATAATCCTGCGGGTTATGATGGAAGTCGATTCGGTTATAGGTCCCTGTTGTTTTGTGGCGGTACAGATCAGATCCCTTGAGTTGGGTAAAGACCGGGTAATCGAAGTTTCTTTCCAGGAATTCATCAGGCTCTACTTCTATGACGCCGAGCAGGTTCATGACTTCGAGTAATCCATGCGCGACGCGGCCACTGCCAGTGATAACCACTTTGATCCTGGGTAATTTAAGTCCGAAATAGCCATGAATGAGCTGGCGGAAACTGTGCTGGATATACACTCTTTCCAGGTGGAAGAGACCAGTCCGCTCGCCATATGCCATGATGCCGTTATGCGCACCCACAACGCCGGCAAAGAAACCAAAGCCCAGCATGCGTTGTCCGTCGTCGTGTTCCAGGCATTCATAATCGATGAGTGTAATACCCTTTTCCATGATGCCCTGGAACATCGCCTGGTTATACAATTGTTTCTTCTTGGTATGCGAAAAGAAAAGATATGTTTTTTGGGGAATCAGGTTGGCAACCGGTATTTCCTTAATGCCGAACAGGATATCTGCGTCGCTGATGTCGTCCTTCACTTCTATGCCGGCCATCTGGTACTCTTTATCAGCGAAGCATCGGTGCGGGGAGGACTGGACGACGATGCCGATCTCCGGAAAATTCTTCTGCAACCATTTGCATTGGGAAGGAATTAAAGCCACGCGATTGTCGAAAGGAACCTTTCCTTCCCTGATTAAGCCGATCTTGACCATCCACGATGAGTTTGCCGCAAGTTATTATAAATTAGCTATCCCTTCATAGTCATTACGATAGAGCGGTCTTCCTTTATAAAAATACATATTGCGTATTTTGGCTAAAACAACCCGATTCCGTAATATTGCGTCCCCTTTTAAATGTAAAATCTGAAATTTTGAATCTAAAATGTAAAAGGATCTTCACTTTTACATTTTAGATTTTACATTCTACATTTCAACGGGCCCGGATGGCGGAATTGGTAGACGCGCCAGACTCAAAATCTGGTATTCGCAAGGATGTGCAGGTTCGATTCCTGTTCCGGGCACCAAAAAATGATATAACCCATTAAATTACAATGGGTCTATTTTTTTGGTGTGTCAGATTTTGACAGCTTTCCCCCTCTCCACCTCATTTGGTGACACACGGATGACCCACGAGATTTGTAGTTTTGACACACCAAATTCTACAAGCAATTTCCATAACAATCACAAAAAGGATATCACGGAGCAAGGGAGAATCCAAAGTCTTTTATTCACTTTCCTGGGGGAAGAGCATCAGATCAAAGAATGTCAACCGCCATTTATACTTACTCAAAGACCAGGTACAAAGAAATCAGAATAAGGAGGGAAGTATTCTGCTGAAAATAAAATGAATATGTAATTATGCTAAAGGTTAACACTTAGTCGGGAAAATATTTTCCGAAAGATGCAGCGAAAACTCTTTATTAAAGAGTTTTAATAAAGTTAGACACACTATTAACTTTTAATACTTATGTAGCCGCCACTTTTTTAAGACTGAGTTGTCAACCAGAAAATTGATAGAAACAGTCAATAAGACTATGTGGAAAAGTTTTTCTAATTCAAGTACATTACGAATCAAAATATTTTTTTTACTTTTATCGTCCCCTATGTCTTCGATATTTTTTCTTCTCTGAACTAGCAGCATCATAATCCCTTTTTAGGAATTTAATTTTTTATTGCCTGAGGTACTCCAATATCCTGGAGGCTATTCCGATTAAGCATGTACCCAGGTTCGAACAGGGTTTTCTAAATTTTTGCTAGTCAACGCCCGAAGTGTAATTGCGTGTAAAGGCACGCCAGGTATACTCATGCCCAAAACGAAACATCGTTATGATCGAGAACGCATTGATATTGTTGCGTGAAGAACTTGCCGCTTATTTAACTGCGCTCGGTGACCCCGCCCCCGTTATCATTGAAAACATCGGGCTCTTCGAAACAGAACAGGGCGCTGAACTGCAGGATAATATTATCATCTCCCTGGTTAATATTGAAGAAGAAAGCAGTTTTAAAAACGGTCAGACATTTAGTAAATGGCCGGATAATAAAGCGAGATACGAAAACAGACCCATCTACCTGAATCTCTATGTGCTCTTCACCGCCAATTTTCCCGGAGGTGTACCGCCGAATAACGGTTATGTACAGGCGCTTAAACGCCTCTCCCTCTTGATAGAATTCTTCCAGGGCAAAAACGTTTTTACACCGGCTACTTCCTCCATACCACTGCCCCCCGAACTCAGTGACCTGAGCAACCCGGATATTGCGTTGCTGAGACTGAAAATGGAAATGTATACGCTCACCTTCGAACAGATCAATCATCTCTGGGGATCACTGGGTGGCCGGCAGATTCCCTTTGTGATGTATAAAGTGAGGATGGTATCGATTACCGAAAGAAGCATCCGCAGAGAAGTGCCGCTGATAGAAGAAGTAGACACGAATCTTTTAAACAAAGCTCCCTCCTGATATGATTATCTATAAAATATTATGCGAGGTGAAATGGCTGCACGAGTACTATCTCACGCTGGACAAAGGGGAAACCATTTTTGAAAAACCAGTACAGGCAGACCGCCTCAGCTTTTTATTTGACCGGTTTGTAAAAGACCTGCCTTCTATTCACGAAGACCTGGAATTCGTAGAACATCCGCTGAACACCAACTTCAGCAATTACCATATCCGGGTGATCCCGTCTTATGCAGGCCTCAAACTGGCAGTGCAGTGTAAGAAAGAAAAACTGGGAGACGGCACGGTAGTATACACGCCCTTCATACCGCTACCGGATCCACTTTGTTTACGCGTGATGATCCGGGAGAAAAAGGAAATTCGACGTTTCTCCGGAGAGATCAGTCCCAAACCTTTACACCCTTTCTGGTATTTCAGTAATAACGATATTCCCTTTGCCAGAACATTTCCCTTTCTAAGTTCACCGGTCTCCAATTTCGTTGCCGCCCAATCCTATGTGCAAAGCGAAATCGCCCTGCATGCCGGCATTGCCAAATCATTTCTTAACAACGGCGCTGTGGATCCCTGGCTGGCCATCCCGGGTACACGATATATTAACGACAATGATGCCCGGCTCCTGCCCTTAAACTTTACATACACGTTCAATTCATTTGAAAATATTACCTCGGCCAGTTTCACCCTGAAAGATTCCACAAGTACAATCGTGGAAAAAATAGACCTGGCTGCTACAAAGCCCATGCAAACTGTATCGGTGAATTTTCGCACCGATGATGAAATCGTAAAGTCAGTAAGACATAGTGCCGTCACCGCCACACAGCTATATAGCCTTGAAGTAACGGGAAGCGGCGGTTACTCCAAAACCTTTACCAATCTTCTTTTTTCGCATGATGAAATTGAAGTGGGTCTCTACTCCGGGGTCATTGACCTCGTGATAAAACCGCTTTCTGCGAATTTTCATTTGCTGGATGCCAGTGGTCGTCTTTTTACCCGGATACTGCCTGCCGGAGATATACAACCGGCCCCGGTTTTTGAACTCTGGATGAAAAGCAAATCGGCGTTCTGGCAGTATGCGAATAATCATCAGAAAAAATTTAAGATCATTCCGGCCACACAGGATCTTCTGGCAGATGACAGCGGCGTACTGGTTTCTAAGAATCCAATAAACATGTCATATACGCCGGTGAACCTGAAAAAACCAGACAACAGCTTTCAGTTACTTCCCAATCCCGATCCAGAACTCGAGGTAAAAAGAATGGGAAACAAGATTTTGCTGAATATGCAGGTACCCGCTTCAACACTATTTCCACTACTATAAAACATCCATTCGTTCACATCTAAATTGAATAAATATGTCAGAATTCAAAACGCCGGGCGTCTACATCAAAGAAATACCTAAACTTCCTCCATCGATCGCTTCGGTGGAAACGGCCATTCCCGCCTTTATTGGGTATACCCAAACCGCCATACTAAAAGTGGCGGGCGATCTGATCCGGGTGCCTACGAGGATCACTTCCATGATGGAATACGAAAAATATTTCGGGAAAGCTGAACCCGAAACAGGTATTGTGGTAGATTTTCTGAATGCGGGCACAGCAGATGTTTCACTGACTGCCAGTGTGGATAAACCAACGGCATCGGTGCACTCGCTGTATTATTCCCTGCAATTGTTCTATGCAAACGGAGGCGGTCCCTGTTACATCGTCGCCGTAAACACCTATGCCGGTGGAGGTGCTGCGATTAATCCTACCGCTTTGGAAAACGGATTGGATGATGCGGGAAAGATTAATGAAGTAACCCTTCTGGTGGTACCTGAAAGCGTAAACATAACCGGAGGTACTGCCCTGGCAGATTACTATGGTGTATTTGACCATGCCTTGGATCAATGCGTAGAGCTGCAGGACCGGTTCACCGTAATGGATGTGTTTCCACCAAATACCATCGCGGACCTTCGTTCAACCCTGCCCGGTGACATTACCAAATTGAAATACGGAGCCGCCTATTACCCAAGGCTCTTCACCCGGCTCAATTACGATTACTCCGACGAAACACTGGTTAAAATCACCGGTGTGGGCGGTGCCGCAACACTTGATGTGCTGAAGACCGTGAACAATGCCTACTACAATATGACCAGGGCCGCGATTGATAGTCTGGAAATGTTGCTGCCTGCTGCTCCGGCCGTTGTTGGCCAGTATGCGACCACCGATAATCTCAGGGGCGTATGGAAGGCACCGGCCAATGTAAATATCAGTCAGGCCATCAGACCTGAGATCATTGTTACGGGTAAAGATCAGGCAGGGATGAACGTGGATGAAGTATCAGGAAAATCTGTCAACGTAATTCGTTCATTTCCCGGTCGCGGTCCGGCCATCATCTGGGGCGCCCGGACACTGGCAGGAAACGACAACGAATGGCGCTACATCCCGGTGCGTCGCTTCTTCAACATGGCAGAAGAGTCTTCAAAAAACGCCTGTGAGCAGTTTGTGTTTGAGCCCAATGATCAGAATACCTGGACCCGCGTAAAGTCCATGCTCATCAATTATTTTACCAGCCAATGGAAGAATGGCGCATTGATGGGCGCCTCTACCGATGAGGCATTCTACGTGCATATCGGTCTTGGTGAAACCATGTCGGAGCTCGACATCTGGGAAGGAAGAATGATCGTAGAAATCGGATTGGCCGTGGTAAGGCCGGCAGAATTCATCGTACTCACCTTCATGCATAAAATGCTCAGCGAATCCTAATTCATTTCAACCATAAAAAATAAATCATATGGCAGACGATCCAAAAAAAGCATATCCATTACCCAAGTTCCATTTCCAGTTAGACTGGGGAGGAACGAGAATAGGATTTACGGAAGTTAGTGGATTGGACTTTGAGACCAAAGTCATCGAATACAGAGAAGGAAGCAATCCGCATTTTAACAAAGGCAAACAGCCGGGCCTTACCGAGTACAAAAATATCACCCTGAAGAGAGGCACCTTCGACGGAGATTTTGAATTTTTTGAGCAATGGAGAAAGACGATGATGTTCCAGGAAGGAAAACAAAAATTCAGACGTGATGTAACCATCAGACTGTTGAACGAAGAACACAAACCCGTCATATCCTGGTCCGTATCCAAGGCCTGGCCCACCAAGATCACATCGACCGACCTGAAAGCAGACGCCAGTGAAATTGCGATTGAGAGCATGGAGCTTGCGCATGAAGGGCTGACGATTGTGGAAGCAAAAAACTAAACGATGGATAATGTGTATCAGGCTGTCGGTTTCCATTTCGCTGTGCACTTTTCTGCAGGGGACCAGGGTTCGGTGGATATGCGGTTTCAGTCGGTGAGCGGACTGGATTCCACCATCGACATCGAAACCATTAAGGAAGGAGGTGAAAACCGCTTCGAGCATATTATTCCCACGCGAAGAAAATTCGGTCCGCTGGTATTGAAAAGAGGACTGCTGGGACCCATGAGTTCTCCGGTATCCAACTGGCTCAAAAGAACCTTTGAAGGGGAACCCTTTGATCTGGCTACCGGTAAAGAATCTTTTCAGGTGATCGACACCGTGATCATCGATCTCCTGGGAGAAGACCACCTGCCGCTGATGACCTGGACCGTCACCAATGCCTGGCCAAAAAGCTGGAAGATAGCCGAGCTCAATGCCGAGAGAAGTGAAGTGCTGGTGGAAACACTGGAGCTGAATTACAATCGCCTGATATTTTCAGAGTTGAGGTCTTTTAACAATAAATAGATGATCAGATGCCTATTGAAATCAGAGAACTCGTGATCAAAGCAACCGTAGATCAGACAACGGGATCCGGTGCGGGAACCACCGCTCCGGCCAAGGGATCTACGACCAACAGTTCAGCCGGAGAAGACATCATTAAAGAATGCGTGGAAAAAGTGTTGGCCATCCTAAAAGAAAAAAATGAGCGATAGAAAAAAACTGGAAAAACTGGTGATTCGTTCCTTCGAGCAACGGGATTTTAAAAATGAAGATCCATCGAAGGCATTCACTACGCCGATCAATCCGGAATCTTTCATGCAAACCCTAAAAGTAAATGCAGACACATCAGGGGGACATGGAAGCCCGGGATCAGAAGCCAAATACAAATCCACCGAGCCCGAACAGCTTCGGCTGGAATTTATTCTTGATGGCACAAAAACCATGGAAGGATACGGCGGGGCAAACAGCGATTACAAAAACAGGGCCGTGCATGATCAGATCGAGGATCTAAAACAATGTGTGTATAATTTCGATGGCAAAATTCACCGGCCGCGTTTTCTGATCGTGATGTGGGGATCAGAAATGAATTTTAAATGTGTGTTGGGAAATCTTGATCTGAACTATACACTTTTCGAACCCGACGGTTCTCCAATACGGGTTAAAGTAACCGCCACTTTTATTGCCCATAAATCCCGTGAACAATTACTCGCAGAGTCCAGGGCCTCATCCCCGGACCTCACGCATTCGCGGATTGTGGTGCAGGGCGACCGGCTCGACTGGCTTACCTATACCATTTATGATGATTCCGTTTACCTGATGCAGGTGGCCAAAGCCAACCAACTGACCAGTCTCAGGAAACTCAAACCATCAACCCAATTGAATTTTCCTCCATTTGATAAAAACGAACTGTGATGCAGGAGCTTATTATTCCCAATCCTTCCAAGCACGATGTATCTTCTTTTGATGTGATCGTTGACGGACAGGCGATGAATGCCTCCTATCAGTTAACCATGCTCAGTGTGATCAAAGAGATCAACCGGATTCCCACCGTAAAGCTAACCCTCAGGGACGGGGATGCCGCCGCCAAAACTTTTGAAATCAGCAATACCGCTGAATTTATTCCCGGAAAAAAAATTGTGATCAAACTGGGCTATGATGGTAAAAATCAACAGGTGTTCAAAGGCATCATCACGAGGCAGGGCGTTCAGGTAAAGGCAAATGGAAATGCGCAGCTGGATATTGAATGTCGCGACGAAGCCATCCGGATGACGGTAGGAAGAAAGAGTAAGTATTTCGAAAAGGTAAAAGACAGCGAGGCTACGGAAGAGCTGGTGAAAGCATATAGTGGATTACAGGCGGATGCTACTGATACGAATATCACCCGCAAGGAATTGGTGCAACACCATATCACAGACTGGGATTTTTTGCTGCTCCGCGCGGAGGCCAGTGGCCTGTTGGTGCTGGTGGAAGACGGGAAAATCAAAACATTCAAACCAGACACGCATGCCGAGCCTGTGTTGCAAGCCAGCTTCGGAACGTCCATCATGGAATTTGAAGCCGGGATGGATTCGCGTGACCAGTTGAAACAGGTAAAAGCCATCGCCTGGGACTACAGCAATCAAAAATTATTCACCGCTGATACCGAAGAAGCAAAAGATATTCAACAACCCGGTAATCTTAGCGGCGCCCAGCTGGCAGAAACCATCAACCTCAATGAATATGAATTGCATCATAGCGGATACATCACCGAGCAGGAACTGACATCCTGGGCGGGCAATGTGATGATGCGTAGCCGGCTGGCCAAGATCAGGGGAAGAGTAAAAGTCTCCGGCTTTCCCGGGATAAAGCCCGGTGACATGATCAAACTGGAGGGCGTGGGCGAGCGCTATAATGGAAATGCTTTTGTCACCGCGGTTAAACATGATATTGGCAATGGCAGCTGGGAAACCAATATCCAGTTTGGACTCGACCCCGAAGCCTATGCAAAAATATACAGGGATATCAATGATGAGCCGGCAGCAGGACTGGTGGGTGGTATCCGCGGTCTTCAGATTGGGAAAGTGGTACACCTGGCCACCGATCCGGATGGGGAGGAAAGAATACTGGTGAAGATCACCACACTGGACAATAATGCAAACGGTATCTGGTCGAGAGTCGCCTGCCTGGATGCGGGCGATGACCGGGGCACATTTTTCAGACCCGAACTGGAAGACGAAGTGATTGTCGGATTTATCAACGACGATCCCCATGATGCTGTGGTGTTGGGCATGCTGAACAGCAGCGCAAAAAAAGCCCCGCTAACAGCTGCTGATGCCAATCATGAGAAAGGAATTTTTACGCGCAGCAAAATGCGCATCCATTTCAACGATGATACGAAGACGATCACGATCGACACGCCGGCAGGAAACAGCATCAAACTGGATGAGTCCGGAAAGAGCATTGAGATCAGTGATCAAAATAGCAATACGATCTCACTCGGCAGTGGAGGCATTAAACTGAGCAGTCCAAAAGATATTGATATTGAAGCCGGCACAAACCTGACGGTGAAAGCCGGGGCGTCGCTTTCGATCGGAGGCAGTACGCTGGGCATCAAAGCAGATGGTTCCATGAAGATCGATGGCGCCATGACGGGAATCACCGCTTCGGGCATTACAGAAATAAAAGGTTCACTCGTAAAAATTAACTGATGCCTTCAGCAGCAAGACTAACGGATCTGCATACCTGCCCGATGGTCAACCCCGGTGGTGTTCCACATGTTGGCGGACCGATCATTGGGCCGGGTATATCAACCGTCATCATCGGAGGCATGCCTGCAGCCGTTACCGGAGATCTGCTGGTATGTACCGGTCCGCCAGACAGCATTGTACAAGGATCAGCCACGGTACTGATCGGCGGAAGACCCGCCGCCAGACAGGGCGATCTCACGGCTCACGGTGGTGTCATTGTAGCAGGCTATCCCACAGTTCAAATCGGAGGTTAATATGGACAATAGTAAAAATAGTTTTCTGGGCAAAGGCTGGTCGTTTCCACCCACATTCAACAACGCCACAGGCACGGTGGAAATGGTAAGCGATGAACAAGACATTCAACAAAGCCTGTTCATTCTTCTTTCCACCACAAAGGGAGAAAGAGTGATGCAGCCCGACTATGGATGCAATCTGAATGACTATGTATTTGAAGGACTGAACAGTACTACGATCGGATATATCAAAGAACGGGTTGCCCATTCGATCCTGTACTATGAACCGAGAATTGTGGTTGAAACCATCGAAGTAACCGACGCCGGGTCCGTAGATAACCTCGAAGGGAAATTTCTCATCGATATCAGTTATACCATTCCGGGTACCAATTCAAGGTTTAACTACGTGTATGATTTTTATAAAAATGAAGCGGTAAAACCAATTTAATAAAGCGGTATGATCGATTGTAAAAAACTAATCCATCCGTTTAAAAATGATCCCGGCACCAGTCAGCGGGACAGGATCGATCCTGAACTGCTGAACAGCAAAACCTCCATTGACGACAGATCATTGGCTGATTTGCTGAATTTCTTTGTGCAACTGTCCCGGCATATTCAGTACTATGATGAGTACTTACAGATCAGCGACTGGCATTCATTCTTTTCTTCAAGCCTGCCCTTTACCCTGGCCACGATTGCGAAATACAATAAAAAACAAACCGAAAAAAAAATCCTTGCCTACCGTAAACGATTTCTGAAACATCCCTCCAAATCAGGTTCGTTCCTGCTGTTGCGATCTCTTTTCGTACTCATCAAAAAAATAGATCACTGGCAACAACAGGTAATAGGAAAGGACACGGCCCTGGAACCGGTGATGGAAACTTTGATGAAAGGCAAACTGGGTTCAGCGCTGAAACTTTTAATCTCTTATGCCAATGCCGCTACCAATAAATTCGGAACGAAAGCCATTGATTTTACCGGTATTGCTGCCAATCCGGTATGGATGCTGACCGCTTCAGATCTGGCTGCAGAAGATACCAGTTACCTGGCCGCCGGAAATACTTATTACAAAAAGCTGCTTGGATTGTACAAAAATATTTATCAGCTACTGCAGACTGTCCAGGATGCCTTACAATTATTTTCAACCGCTGCAAACATGGGACTGGCGTTAAGCCTGCTTCCCTTAAAAAAAGAGTTACAGGAAAATCATCCCCCGCATCTCGCGCTCCTCTTTTCCTTCCTTAGTTTATTCAAACACCTGCAGGATGACCTGAACAGCTTTGAAAAAAAACATCTTGATTTTTTTTACAAACGGGTTCTTCAGTTAAAACCAAAACCAGCCCAGGCAGACCATGCCCACCTGGTTATCGAAATCCAGAAGCAGCTGGACAAATACCTGCTCAAAAAGGGAATTGCCTTTAAGGATGGTAAGGATGCCCTCAAAGCCGATATCATTTTTACTACTGATGAGGAGATCGTAGTCAATAAAACCACGGTGAAGGATCAGCGAACCTTATTCCTGCAACAGGCTCCTGTCCGGTTCGCCAATCAACGTCAAATTTGCAGCACGTTCTCCACAGTGGAAGGCGTGCATATTGCACCCGATGCCACCATGGCAGACGGCATTGACAAACCCTTTGCCGAACCTTCCTCACGGGCCACGCTGGGTGCCAAATGGAGTAAGTACCGCGACCCAGAGAATCATTTTCTTTACCCTTATCCGGCCGCCCGTCTTGGGTTCGTGATGGCCTCGCCAGTCCTTTACCTGCAGGAAGGAAAAAGAACGATAACCATCAGCATCCCCTGTCAGGTGTTGAACAATTATTGCGCATCGCTGCAACCGGTAAAGAACGTTGCCAATCCCTGTTGTGATGACAAACCAGTTGACGGGTCGAGATCAGCGATATATCTTCCTCCTCCCCTTGTTTCAAGCCAAAACACCTGTCTGCCATCATTTCCTTCACCCGTTTTTTTCACCGAAGTCAAAACCACCTTACTGAATACCTATTATTATTTGAACCGGCCCATCATCGCTGCCCTGGTAAAAAAAGGTATAAGTGCAGTACTCCAAAAAAAACTGGAGGAACTGTTGGTGATCCATTTTAAAAGACCGGGTAAGGCAAATATCGCCGCAGGCGAACAGGAGGACCCGGATCTCTGCTATTGCGGAAGGGATGAGTATAGTTTTGAAACAACCCTCACCGCAACTGAATATAATAACAAGTTTAGTTTGATTGAGCAGGCCATCATGAAGGATGAAATTTATCCCCGCAGAGCCATGAATGTCCTCTTCAGTGGTGAACAGGGATGGCTGAAGCCGATGAACGATCAGCTTTTGCTGGATCTCAAAAACTTCAACATTGCCACCGGCCAGTTCACATTAGAAATCGTGGCAACGATACTTCCGGACCAGGATAAAATCGGATTTTACAACGCAGCCCTGCTAAAAGAAGATCTGCAAACCGAGTTACCACTCGTGAAAGTAGAACTGGATGATAAGATCAAGTTCGAAATTCCGGCAGATAGCTGCCGGGATAAAAATGCCGCCTGCTGCGAAAGACCATTTGAAAACAAAACGCAAAAGGTTTCTCTCTATCATTTCTTCCGGGATGTGAAAGCCAGTGCCGCCACAACCATACATGTGGAGGTTTGCGGGTTGAAAAACTTTGTGGTGCAGAACGACGAGAGTCTGCAGGATGTGAATGCACCCGTATATCCCTTTGGCACCCGGCCCGAGATCATTGACTTTGATATCAAAACTCCAGCGCCCCCCTTAAATGCCCTCGGCAACCTGAATTTGATCGGACCTAATTTTTATATCGGCAGCCGCGAAATATTGTTGAAACAGTGGGATCGGATTTGTGTGAACATCGACTGGAAAGATCTTCCCCTTAGCTTTTGGGATTATTACAAAGGGTATGTGAAACAGGGCAGCCAGTTTGGATTGGATCAAAACCGGTTCCTGATCAATATCGCCGTGCTGGAAGATGGAACCTGGAAAAGAGAACTCAAGCACACTGCGCCGACGACTACGGATGTGACCATCATGGCACAAGCTTATCACGACCGGAGACTTTTTGATAACAATAACTTTCCCATCTGTAACCCGGTACCAGGTCAGCAGACCATTTTCCTGAAGAAAGAGTTTTTTCCTTTGGCTCAACGGTATAAACTCAATAAAAATAAAGCAGACCGCTATGAAGTGAGCGTGCGGGATGGTTTCATCCGGATGAATCTGCAGGTGCAGGATTTTTGCGCGAAAGAATATTCCTATGTGCTTGCCCGTCAGATGATGGCGCTTGGAAAACTGCCGGATGGAAAAATTGAGGGCGCCATCTATTACGACCAGTTCAGCGGCAATCTGATTGTTTTTAATACCAATTCGATTCAAAATGATATGAATGATGCCAGCAATCTGGCAGAAAAAGTGAGATCCAATGTAAACGATCCGAACAGAATAGCGTCGAGATCAGGATTATCCGGAGTGATTAGTGCGACGAATGCCGACGCGATCAGAAAGATTCTGGCCAACGCTCCCTTCGGCGGCAATTTAAAGATCGACGTCGTTTCTTTGAAATCTGAGATCAATTCTGTTAAGGATCTCATTAGCAACAGCGATAAATTCCAGGCAGTGATCCCGAATGAACCCTGGACCCCGATCATGAAATCCATCGCACTGGATTATACCGCTACTGCAACCAGTGCCAACATCGATCTGATTCACCTGTATCCTTATGAGGGCACCTATAAGAGCGAAGAATTAGAACTGGGCGCCATGTTGTTCCCGAGCTTTTGTGATGAAGGAAATTTTTATATCGGTCTCGAAGCATTGGTTCCGGGCGAGAGCCTGAGCCTGCTTTTACAGTTTGCTGAAGCAACGGCCGATTCAGAATCAGAACGTGAGCCACCCGTTTGGTATTACCTTGAAAATAACCGGTGGAAACAACTGCGGAAAGGTTTTGAGATTGTAGCCGACGCAACAAACGGACTAACCACATCGGGCATCGTAAAATTTTCCATCCCCGGAAATATCAGCAACAACAATACGATCCTGCCCGGATTACTCTATTGGCTGCGGGTTTCGATGCCGTGCAATACCGCGGCGGTCAGTGAACTGATGGGAATCTATGCGCAGGCTATGCGCGTAACCTTTACCAATGCAGACGAAAATGATAAACTGCGCCTCGATACGGCGCTGCCAGCCGGTTCTATTTCCAAACTGCAGGATGCCGATTCTTCTGTATCCGGCATACTGCAACCTTATGAATCTTTTGGAGGCAGCAGCCCGGAAGACAGTGGACATTTTTATGTTCGGGTAAGTGAATTGTTGAGGCATAAAAACAGGGGCATTCAGAAGTTTGATTATGAACGGCTCGTTTTGGAATACTTCCCTTCGGTCTACAGAACGAAATGCGTCAATCATACCTACGGACTGAACGCACACCTCTATGTGAATGATTTCACCATTGCGCCCGGATATGTGGTGGTGGCTGTGATTCCGGACATGACCAAACTAAAAGCGGCCGGTTCATTTGAACCGAAAGTTCCCGTAAGTATGATCGAACAGATAGAAGATATGCTCCGAAGAATTATCTCTCCGTTCGTCAGGCTGAAAGTGATGAATCCGCGGTACGAAAAAGTGAATCTCTGCATCCGGGTGAAATTATTGCCCGGCAAAGACGAAGTATATTATAAAGAACAACTGAATATGGACATCAGAAACTTCCTGGCGCCCTGGGCCATTGGAGAATACAAAAAACTTTCCTTTGGACAGCCTGTCTACCGGTCAGATATCATCGGATTTCTGGAAACCCGTGACTATATCGATTACATTATTGAACTGCATATGGTACACGACGAGCTCAACCAGGCTACTTTATCGATAGCCGGAAATATCGAAATGGTCGAACCCATTACTGCCAGAAGCATCCTGATTGCGGGTTCGGTAGACGTTTGCATTGATGATCCGGGATGCGAAACCTGGTGTCAATGCAGGGGTGGAAGGAATTGTTGTGATCATGAGCCCGTGCCTGTCAGAGAAACAGAACCCTTAATCATTCTCTAAAATGATTGGAATGAATGATGATGTAAATAAAGCGATGACGATCAGTAAAAATAATGCCGGCTTTCCGGATTATCTGGACTTCAATGCGCTGCGCACAGAAGGAATCAATTATCTCGGCAAACTTTCCGGAAAGATATGGAGCGATCATAACCTCCACGATCCCGGCATTACCATTCTCGAACTGCTGTGCTATGCCATGCTCGATCTGGGCTATCGCACGAATCTTCCTGTGGCTGATATACTGGCCACGAATCCTGCCCTGCTGAAACCAGAAGACAATTTTTTCACGCCCGCACAAATCCTTACGAACAATCCGTTAACCATTACGGACTATAGAAAACTGATTATTGATATTCCCGGCATCCGCAATGCATGGCTCATGCCGGCGACGGATATTAAGGACATCTGCAGACAAAAAAATCCCGTCCCCGGAGACAACCCCAATAATTTAGCCGGTGCAGCAGCCTATACGCCAAAACCGGCGCAGGCTGCCGGCTGCGAGGAATTTCTGAACGGCATCTATCATGTGATCATTGAAACGGAGCTTGACCCTGATAAGGATTTTCAGAATGATGATCCGAATATTGAAGAAGCCGATAAACAAGCTTTTATCAAAGAGATTACCGGCGCGGTCAGAAAAGCGCTGATGGCACATCGGAATCTTTGCGAAGATTTCGCAGATATATACATCCTGTGCAAATTAGATGTGGGTGTATGCGCTACCATAGAAATAGAAAATGACGCCAACGCAGAAGAAGTGTATCTATTGGTGGCCAATACGCTTCGCGATTTTTTCGACCCTACACCCGCGTTCTACACACTCGATCAGATGCTCAGCAATGGCCATTCTATGGATGAAGCCTTTGCGGGAAGACCATGGAGTTCCAAAAGTCATGGATTCATTGATACCGATGAGCTCGAGTCGATCAAACTAAAAAAAGAAATCCATGTCTCGGATATCTATCACGTGCTGCTGGATTTACTCGGAGTAAGAAAAGTTTCCAGATTAAAATTCAGGAGCTGTGGCAAGCCCTGTATATCTGCCGATGGCAAAAAAAACAGCGACTGGGTATTTCATATCCCGCAGAACCATGTGCCCGTGTTCTCGCTCTCCTGTTCCGGTTTCGAATTCACCCTGAATGGTCTGCCTATTGTCTTTGACCAGTCAGCATACGACACCCAACTGGAACTGGCCTGGCTTCAACAGGGAAAGATTCGGTATAAAATGCCGTCCCCTTACCTGGATGCAGCCATACCCAAAGGCATTTATCATCCGGACCTTGGGGAGCATTATTCCATTATGGAAGATCTGCCCGCGGTATATGGAATTGGTGAAGGTGATCTGGCTGATGATATTCCTGATCTCCGCAAGGCCCAAATGCTGCAGCTGCGCGGATACCTGATGTTCTTTGATCAGATGCTCGCCAATTATTTATCGCAGCTGCAAAATATCCGGAGGCTGTTCGCCTTTCCCCATCCGGTTGATCCGCTGGCGCAGCACACGTATTTCCTGAATACCATTACTACGATTCCGGAAATGGATAAGCTGCTGCGCTTTGGACAGGGAAATGGCCTTGGCCCTCCTGGAACCGTATTGTCTTTCCCGGTAGATAAATCCACCTGGGATACGACCGTTTTTACTGCACAACCTGCGGCCGCCCTGCTTGCTGGCTTTTCGCCATATTCTTTTTCCAGTCTGTTTGGCGTGTATGAAGCCACGGACCTGCTGAGAAATGATCTGATCAATGATGGTGAATCACAGGTCATCACGAAACAGGCACAGGACCTGAATTGGCTTTACGCCATCGTTTCCTCTACTGACGATTTTGTGATTGTAGGCAATAAAATATTTGCTACAGAGGAAGAAGCAGAAAAACATGGTTCCAGTGTGCAATATGCCGGCGTCTTTGAAAAAAATTATAACAGCGTTGTGATCAGTGCTTCACAATTCAGTTTTAATATCGATCTGAATCTGATCACCTATACCGATTACCTGGGCATCCTGGTGGAAGATGAAAATCTTTACAAGCAAAGAAGAACCGGATTTCTCACCCATTTACTTTCCCGGTTCGCGGAACAGTTTTCTGATTTTGTGATCTACAACTGGAAATCGGCGCTGGGGGTCTCTGATATTTATGCCGCTGAAAATTATCTCTCTCACTATCCTGACCTGAGTCGTAACCGGGGGCGGGCGTTTAATTATCAACTCGATGGCCTGATCTGGAACAACGTTTCAGGATTTGAAAAAAAAGTAAAAGCCATCGCCGGAATCTATTCAGGCAAAAAAAATATCCTCTGCCCTTTCGTGGTGGAACCCGTCGATGAAACCTATTTTTTTGACAAGATGCTCGGGGGAGCCAATGAAAAATCCGGTTACGTATACAGACTGGTTGATAAAGAACATTTGCCGGCGATGTTTTCCCTGAGTTTTAATGATAAGGCCACCGCACTGACTAAACGGGTGCCCTTATCAAAACTCACCCGGAAACTGATCAACCGCATGCCGCAGGTGGATTTTGCGGCGGATCATTTTTCAGAAACCAGTCCGGGCCTGTTCAGTTTTGTCATCCCCCTGTATAATCTTGAAGATGTACCCGGGGAACTGACCCTCTTTATCAGCAGAAAGAAATACAGTTCCAAGGAAGAAGCCGTCAAAGGATTTGATGACAACCTGATTGACGTGCTCAGCTATGCCGCCGATCAAAGCAAGTATGGAGATTATATTATTTCCGGCACGGAACCCGAAACGGTCAATACGATCGTAGAAATACCGGACGATGCAAAAACGGCACTGGAAAATGCGTTGGGCGCTGGCTGGGTTGCCGAACTCGCCAAACGAATGACCATTTATCCTTTCCGGAAAATTGATATCAAGTCTGTGCAGTATGCGGAGATCTATTGCAGGGATTATCAAAAGCCCGATCCCGGAATGGAAAACGACCCCGCAAACAGTAAATATTATTTCAATCTTCCGCTGGATACCGATATCGTTGGAAACTGGATCAGCGCGACCCACTTTGAAAATTTGCAGGATGCCATGAAGGAATTTGCCTTCTTCAACATGCTGGTGAACTATCCGGGAAATTATTATGCCGAATGTGCCTGTACCGGACATTTCGATCAGGTACAGATTGTCCATAGTTTCTCTTTCAAAATTTTCATGCGTGAGGTGCTGGCTCAAAGCACCGATATTTTCGCAACCATCGAAGATGCCTGGGGGCCAAAGGGGATTGAGCGATTTATTTGTGCAGCCGAGGGAGAAAAGGCGTTTTGGACCTATCAGCGCAACAAAGAATGCTATTCTTTTTATGTAACCTGCGGATCCGGAAGCTTAAAACATCCCTGCACTTATGATACAGAAGAGATCAGGAAAGATTCGATGAATAAATTATATGAGGCCGCAAAAAATGTTGCAGCTAAATCTTCCTGGTTCTTTAATTCGGGGAACGGAGAATTATCTGACGGTGAAGGAAAGCCCTTTGCCAGGATTGCCATCGATAAGGTTCCCCGTCAGGATCGCTGCGATCTTTTTGTTACCATCGCGGGATTACTCAGCAATAAAACAGGCAACACAGTGTATAATCCGGACAGTGGGTTTTTGCAGTTAACCCTGTCTCCAAATATTATTATTGTTTCCACTGAAAAAAAACCGGGGCTCTCCAATGATCACGCTGGTCAATGGATCAAAGAATGGGAGAACCTGTTATATACGTGGGCCTTCTATTTCCCGATCGTAAAAACAAAACTTAAAACAAACAAGGGCGAGCCCGAATTATTCAAGTACTGTGTTGAGATTAAATTTCCCGGATTTGATGAACGATCAGTAAGGGAGGGAAAGAACCTATGCCAGATTGCCTGGGCATCCACCTGTTGTTATTCCAGTTGTGACCAGGCCTTAGCCGCCTGGCAGGAAGCCTGGAAAACGCTGGCAGACAAAAACAATTACCGCCCCGTCTATGATTGCCAGGAGAAAACCTTTGGCATTGCCCTGCACCCTTTTCATCCATCACAGACTGGCAATAATCAAAACCCCGCGGCCTCCGACATCATCGCGATCAATCCACAGTGTTACCCAAACTGGAAGGAAGATTGCCAGGCGGTGGAACGCGCAATCAGGTGGATCAATATCCAGGGACTACATCTTATTGAACATATTTTACTTCGCCCCTTCAAACCAGAAGACTGCCGCTGCCGGCTTAAGCAGGCTGCCTGTGGAACAGACTGCGTTTTCCCAAACTGGGTGCAGGAAGATACAGAGTGTGCAGGAAAAGAAGTGCAGGTTTGTTTTAAACCCGGTACAGATCCCTATTCCTTTATTGCTACGATATTTCTCCCTGCCTGGAGTAAAAGATTCAGAGATGAAAAAGAAAGATTATTATTTGAGAGACTATTGTATCGCGAAGCGCCGGCGCATGTGCTACTCAGAATTATCTGGCTTCGACCTTTCGATTTTTGTCGTCTGGAATCGGTGATGTTCGATTGGCAGAAATGGATAGCCGGTTTCCCTTTATGCAATATGGACTTTTCACTTTGCAATCTGATTGACCTGCTGTTCAACCGCTATTATGACTGTCTGCCGGACTGCACAGACTGCCTGCCATGTAAAGATACGCAGCCTGTGAAACCGGGATGCTGGGATCCGAAAGACAGCATTCTGCGCCCGCTGGCATTTATTGATCAGATCAATGCGCTCTATTGTTTTGAAGACTATTGCGGAAGAAAGGAAAAACCTCAAGAACCACCGAAAGAACCACCAAAGGAAGAACCGAAAGATGATCCTAAAGAAAAGCCAAAGGGAGATCCCAAGGAAAAGCCAAAGGAAGAACCGAAGCCTCGACGGCGGAAGAAACCGGAGAGCCCGATTGATCGTGTCAGCCATCTGGCCGGAGATAAGGCGAAAAAGAAAAAAAAGAAAGATAAATAGCATGAAACATCTGGTGAGAAAACAAGTGATTGAAGTGTCCCTGGATGCAGGGCAGGATGCGTTTTCGATCCAACAGCAAATCAGGGATTATTATGATCATCAGATCATGCCCGTGCTCGAAAAGGTTTTTGATGAACTATCCACAGACGGGGAGATCATCGAAATGGATAAGCTGGAGATTGACCTGGGCGATCTGGGATGGAAAAACAATCGCTTCATCCTCGATACAGACTCCATCCACCGGATCGTGAAACAATCATTCCTCAACGCATTTTCTTCCCGCCATCGCGCGCATCCGGATACCATTGTCCTCCACCGGACCCCGGAAGAAAACGCCTGCAGGCAATGGTTATATTATATGGAATGGGGCATACTGCCCTGGGCCATTCAATCGACAGATACAAAATGGTTTGATCAGGTGCTGCATCAACTCGCGATTGACTTTGGCCTTATTCAGCAAACCAAAAAGCTGATCACAGAGAATTACTGGTTTTTAGCCAGGCTGGTTCATGAGCATTCCGAATTTTTTTTACAACAACTGATTGAAGTGATGACGGCCAGGAAGCATCCGAATCTGATCAGCCAGGTAAATGAACTGCTGAAACCCTCCGGCGCAGAGGCCGGTGAACCAGCACTCAGAAAAAAACAAATTTGGGAGCAAATCCTACAACACTATGCAGCCAGCGCGACAGACCAGGACCCTTTCGAATTCATCCTGACGGAAACCAAAATAATTCCTACAGCCCCAGTTCCTCCTGCGAAGGAGCTGACCCTCGATGGAATTTTTTGTCGCTACGCCGGTCTGGTCCTACTGCATCCCTTTTTCAAACACCTGTTCAATCACCTGCATCTGCTGGAGGAAGGAATATTCCCAAATGAGCATTGCCGTGACAAAGCGGTATTGCTTTTGTATTTTATTGCGACAGGCAAAACAGAACCCAAAGACTACGAGCTCGTTGTTCCGAAAACACTCTGTGGCATGCCGCTGCAGGAAGTCATCGGGGAAGAATCGCTTATGCTCACAGAAGCTGAACAGGCAGAGGCCCTGAATATGATCCACGCAGCCATTGAGCAATGGGATGCGATCCGGAACACTTCTGCGGACGGATTGCGGGAAGGATTTCTGATCAGAGAAGGAAAATTACTGATCAGGGATCAAGGCCCTGAGTTCAGGATCGAATCACATGCCATTGATGTATTGCTGGACCGGCTGCCCTGGAATTTACAGCTGATCAGTTTCCCCTGGCTTAAAAAATTAATTCGCGTGGAATGGAGATAAAATCACCACATGACTAAGACTACAGAAGCAATGCGATCTTCCCCGGCCAATGCGCGAAGCGGCACAGCTTTTTTTGATAAGAAAGGAGGAGCTGCCGAAGCGAGTCCTTCATTTTTCCCGCAAAGAGGACAGATACAAACCAAATTAGCGATTGGCAAAGCAGATGATTCCCTGGAACAGGAAGCGGATCAGGTAGCAGATCAGGTACAGGCCAAATTATCGATCGGTGCACCGGATGATCCCTACGAGTCAGAGGCCGATCAAATGGCAGACAAAGTGCTGAGCCAGATACGGAGCGGGCCATCTGTTCAAACAAAAAAATTACCCACGCAAAGAGGCCGGGAGATGGAAGAAGGGGATCATGTTTATTTAAAACCCTCCGCCATTCAGCGGTTGGGAGAAGACGTGGATGGAAATGGTTCGCGGGAATCTGTGGTAGCCGCAGCGAGGTCCATGATTGGAAAGATTGAGGCCAAACACGCAGAAGGCGGTCAACGCGTAGGTGCAAAATTTTTACTGGATATTTTTCATCTCGCTGCGCCGGGGGTTTGGGACGATTCCATCATCCAGACCGCAGGAGCAACGATGCCATCCTGGTGCGGCATATTTGCCATATGGGCGCATAAAAAAGCCGGAAAAGATATCGGTAACTGGCAAATGGGAAAAGGCGTTACTGCATTTGGAACGCTTACCCAGACCAGCAGTCCGCAGACCGGAGATATCGGTTATATCGATCAGCCCTTTCAGCATCACTGCATCATCGCAAAAGTGGATGGGGATACCATCACCAGTGTCGACGGCAATAGCGGACTCTTCAGCGAGGTCAAAGAAAATTCAAGACCA
>Ga0193728_1000224_pt1 | contig 26357 bp, 21 predicted proteins | sample U1c1metaG_FD_143037 | JGI IMG/M metagenome (GOLD analysis project Ga0193728, IMG submission 143037) | Soil microbial communities from a riparian zone of the East river system, Colorado, United States - U1c1 | ecosystem: Environmental > Terrestrial > Soil > Riparian zone | place: USA: East River... | reverse complement strand
CGCCCGGCGCGGTCCAGGGACCGAGCAGCCGGTCCATGCGGGCTATCTGGGCGGTGATCGCGTCGTGCGGCGCGCTGACGCCATCCGGGATGCCCGTGAGGATCTTCTCGAAGATGCGCAGCATGGCGCCGAGCGAGAACTGCGGTGCGGCCGGCTCGTCCTGCCACAGGACCGGCGGCAGGTACTTCAGGTAGCTGCTCGGCTCGGTCACGCTGCTCGGCTCGGTCACGCTGCTCGGCTCGGTCACGCTGCTCGCCTCCACGAAGGCCTGTCCGGCGCGCTCACATCGGCGTCACAGTGAACGTGATCTGGTGCATGGCGTCCGCGGGCGGGCAGACCAGCTCGTAGTCGGCGACCCGTACCGAGGCCCCGAAGGCGGAGAGCGGGAACGGCCGCTCGGCGGCGCCGTTCCAGCTGGCGGCGGTCCCGGTGGGATTGAGCGGCGGGAAATGGTAGACGGGGGTGTCGGGCCTGATCTGGAGCGTGGAGATGTAGCCGATATCTTCCGATGGCGTGATCGCCTGGAACAGGTCGGAGGTCAGCACGGACTGCCCGACCTGCCAGCCGACGCCGGCCGGGCCGCCCCGGGTCGGATGCAGGAAGGCCTGGATCCGGCGCAGCGTATCGGCCGCCACCTTGGCCTGGTCCGCGCCGGCCTGGAGCGCCTCCTGCCACAGCACCAGCGCGACGCTCACGATGACCGGGAGGTACCTCGGCCCGAGGACCTGCAGGTGCGCCGTGACTTCCCGGCGGGGCTCCAGGTAGGCGCTGACCTCGCGGATGAGGTCCTGGGTGGGCACCGGCTGGGCGACGGATGCGCCCTGATCGGGCACGATGATCAGGTTGACGTTGCCGGGAGCCCGGATGATGCCGCCGAACGTCCACGGGTCCCCCTTCTGCCAGGCCGCCGGGGCCGGCCCCGGGGCGGCGGCGGCCTGCAGGCGCGGGGTGAGGCAGCGCACGACACTGACATCGTTGCTGGCCTCGCGGGCCAGGAACTCGTAGTCGTCCGCGGTGACCGCCCGGTCGCGGATCTTCAGCTCTTCCGGGGCGCGGCGGAGGGTGTCCTCGATCGGCTCCTCGTCGGCTCCGTCCAGTCCCGGCCCCAGGTTCGACACGTTCGTGATGCCGGGGACCGGCACCCCGAGCACGGTCACCTGAGCGGGCGCCACGTTGCCTGCGGCGCCCGCGGAAACGTACCGGTAGCGGGCGGCCTGGACCTGGCTGGCTGCGGGCGGTATCGAACCGTGGCCCACGGCGGCCAGGCCGTCGGCCTGGCCGCTGGCCTGGTCGTCATAGTTGCCGAAAACGATCTCGCCGGTGACCGGATCGGCCAGGTAGAAGTCGCCGGCCGTGGCGGGCAGGTCGTCGACCAGCGTCCAGTCCTGCCAGCTCACCGGGCTGCCGGCGCCGACCTGCACCTCCAGGTCGGCGTAGGGCGGCCCGCCGCCCGGGCGGCGAAACAGCGGCCGGTTCTGCAGCTGGAAGACCTGGAACGGGTCGCCGGTGCTCGGCCCGAGGGCCTCATTGCGGACCGTCAGCGCGGTCCGCGCCAGCGCGGCGTTGAAGAGCAGCCGGTCGATGCCGATGGCCAGGGGCGGCGCGGCGGAGTTGGCGGCCGGGTTGGTCAGCCGCAGGCCGAGCCAGTACAGGGAGGCGGCGACCGCTGCGCCGGGATCGCTGGGGGTGACCGTCGTCCACGCGCCCGTGGCGGGATGCCCCGCGGCGGGCTGGGCCGCCCAGCCGGGCGGCGGCGGCAGCCGCACGCTCCCGTCGTGCTGCAGCGAGCCCGTCCCGTCGTCCGCCGCCGGGACCACGGGCCACGTCATCGGCTCCGCGGCGCCCTGAGAGTACACCCAGGCCAGCGACACCTGGCTGGGGTCGGCGGCCGGGAGGTAGAGCTGCAGGCCGATCTGGACCGGATCGGTGACCGGCTGGTCGAAGCCCAGGCCGATCAGCACGGTCTGGCCGGAGGGGACCTCGATCAGGTACTTGTCCGTCGGCGGGCCGATCAGGGTGCCGGAGACGTTCAGGTACTGGCTGGCGGCCGCGCCGGCCGGGTAGGGGCCGATGGCCACGGCGGCCTGGAGCGTGGCCGCGAGCACGGTCAGGTCTTCGTCGGTCTCGAACACGACCGCGGGCTGGCCCTGCTGGGCGGCGGTCTGGGCCCGGGTGCCCGCGGGCACCAGCACGGTCCCGGCGCCGGAGGTGAACGTCAGGTAGGTGTGCGCGGGCGCGCCCGGGTCCCGGGTGATGCCGAGCAGGTTCAGGAACCTGACGTAGTTCAGGTCAGGAACCTGGTTGAGCCGGTAGATCACGGTCTCGGCAAGCCAGGCGAACAACTCGATCAGCGCGATGCCGATGTCGCTGGGGTTGCGGTCGGTCCACTGCGGCGCGTACTTGGGGATGAGTCCCGTCATCTCATCGACGAGGTCCTGCCACGTCCGGTCGTCCAGGTTCGGCGGGATGATCCGCCCGCGGCTTGATTCGAACGTCACGGCGAACCCTCCAGGTTGAGCACGTAGACGAGGTTGTGCACATCCCCCGTGGCCCGCATCTGGTACTGGATGTCGATCAGCAGGGCCTGGGCCAGGTTGTCGTTGGTGACCGTGACCCCGAGCACGTCGATGCGCGGTTCCCACTGGGTCAGCGCATCAGTCACGTAGTAGCGGGCCAGGTTGGCGGTGGACGCATTGTTGGGCGCGAACACGAGGGATTTGAGATTGCCGCCGAACCGCGGCCGCATCACCCGCTCGCCGTACTGGGTGCCGAGGATGATCCGGATCGACTGCTCGGTCTTGGCCCGGCCCGCGGCCTGGCCCAGCCCCTGGGCGCCCAGCTGCAAGGGGTACGCCAGCCCGTTGCCGTACACCTGATCGTTCATCGGCCTGTCCCCCGGCCCGTCATGTGACGTCCACCTGCTGCTCGGTCATAGTGATCTTGGTAGCGCCCCCGGCCGCCCCGAGGCTGGCCTGGCCGGCGGCCTCGATCGCGAGGTCGCCGCCGGACGTGATGCTGAGGTCGCCCCGGGCCGCGATGGTGATGGAGCCATCCGCCGCGTTCAGCGTGATCGAGCTCCCGGAGCTGTCCTGGATGGTCAGCTTCCCGGCGCCCGCCGTGTCGTCGAAGGTGATCACGTGGCCGGCCCGGCTCTTGATCACGCGCTGGCTGTTCGTCCCGTCCGCGTTCTTGGCGGGCGGGCGGCCGGCGACGTTCCACAGGCTGCCGATGACGTACGGCTGGGAGAGATCGCCATGCTCGAAGGCGACCAGCACCTGATCACCCTTTTCCGGCAGCGCGAAAAAGCCCCGGTCCGGCCCGGCCATCGGAGCGGCGCACGGCGCCCAGTCGCTGATGAACGCGTCGGACATGCCCGGAAACTTCACCCGGACCCGGCCCAGCGGCACCTTGGCCGGGACGGCCATCGCCTCGTTGTTGTCGTGCACCTCGCCGACCACGACACCGTAGAAGCGCGACGGCTGGCTGGGAGACGGCTCCTCGGTCAGCTGCTTGCGGAGCAGTCCCAGCAGGCTGGAATGACTGCGCTGGGTAATCGAGAAGCTGGTGGTGAAGCCGCTGCCGTCGATCCGGTGGGTAACCTTGCGGACCCGGTAGGTGCCGCTGAACCGGCGCCCCACGCCCCGGATCTCGATGTACCGCCCGGCGGCCAGGCCCGGGAGGCCGATGCAGGATCCGGACCCCTCGTACATGCCTTCCAGCAGGTCAGCGAGCAGCGACCGGGCGAGTTCCGCGGCACTCAGCGGGTTCTTGACCGTCTGGTGCAGGATGCCCTGCCGGGCCAGCGTGCCGAGCAGGTCGAGGGCCGCGCTGCCCAGCTTCTCCACGAGATCGTCGACGTCGAAGTCCGCGGCGACCACGGCGACGTAGATGGCTTGCGCGAGCTCCTGGTTGTAGCTGCGGACGACCTGCAGCCCGGCCAGGCCCGCGTCCGAGATCCGCGGGCTGAAGCTGGACAGGTTGCTGCCCCACTCCAGCACATGCGCGGCCAGCTGCGGGCGCGGGAACTGGAAATGCAGCCGGTCCCACTCGACGTAGACGTCGAAGAAGTACTTCTGCGCCTGGGCCTTGAGAAAGGCCATGTCGCTCTCGATCTTGACCTTGTGCTCCGCATCGAAGCTGGGGGTCGGGTCCACCACGGGAATCAGCCCGTTGGTCACCGCGATCTGGGCCGCGATCAGGCTGTCGTTCATGAACGAGTACTGGGTGGGCGGCGGCTGCGAGCGGCGCATCTTGTACGACTTGTCGTAGCCCGAGACGCTGACCGTCGGCGGGCCGTCGGTGGGGAACGACGGCTCGATCGCGGCGATCTCGCCGAGCAGCGCCGGCGTCAGGTCGTTGCCGTAGCCCAGGTGAATCTCGACGGTCTTGCCGAGATCGAGCAGCGCCGAGTCGAGCAGCGAGTTGTCGCTGTTGCGGACGACGAAGCGGAACGTGCCCGCCAGGTCGAGGTCGGTGTCCACCTCGAGGCTGAGGATCTGGTCGGCCAGGTCAGCGGCGAGCGTGAGGCCGGAGATCCGGACCTCGAACCGCGGGGCGAACGGCGGCGTGCTCATCGGCGCTGCGCCGATCCGCTGGCCGGGGCGGGGATGATCAGTGACGTGCCGGGAGCTAAGCCGAGCGGGTCGAGGATCTTGTTGGCGTCCGCGATCACCCGCCACTGGGCGGCGTCGCCCAGGAAGGCGGCGGCGATACCGCTCAGCGTCTCCCCCAGCGCGACGATGTGCAGAGATGCCGCGCCGGCCAGGACCGCGGCCGCCACGGCCGCTCCCCCGGCCGCATTCACCGCCGCGGACACGGTCGGCGAGCCGAAGAAGATCCCCTGGCTGATTTCCAGGTCGATGTCCACGTATTCCTGCAGCCGCACGGACATGCTGGAGCGCACCGGGGTACCGTCGCGCAGGAACATGGTGAACCGCTGGCTGACATCCACGAGCACGCAGCGGAACTGCACCTGCCCGAGCGAGAAGAGCAGCACCGGCGGCGCCTTGGTGAGCGGCTGCCGGTCGAGCAGCTGCACGATGGGCTGGGTATAGCCGCGGACATCCGATCCGGTCTCGTAGCTGTCGAAGAACAGCTCCATGGTCAGCACGCGGGCCCGGCCCCGGACGTACTGCAGCGGCGGCGCGTTCAGCCCGGGGACGCCGACCTCGGCGAACGTGTTCCCCTGCTCGAACTTGAGCTCCTCCGGGTTGTACATCACCGGATAGCTGGTGCCGGTCGCGGTGTCGATGATGTGCGCTTTGGCCAGCTCATTGCTGACGGGCCGGGCCGGGGGCACGAACCTGGGGCTCTGGGGCAGCACGTCAGCCTCCACGCTCGAAATCGGTGCGCAGCTGGCGCATCAGGTCGCTGATGACGCTGCGCCGCAGTTCCTCGAGGTCGAAAGGCGCGGCCGGGCCGGTGTCCCGGTCGGCCGGCGCTGGCATCGGGCGGGCCTGCGCCGGGTGGCTCTCCGCTGCCCTGGCCGCCCCGCCCGGCTGGCCCGCAGGCCGGGCTGGCGGGGACACGGACGCGGGCAGCGGGCGCTGGGTGCCGGGACCGGCCGGGACCGGCGGCCGGCCCGCGGCCCCGGGAGCGAGCCCGCCGGGAGCGGCCCGCTGCCACGCGGCCGCCTCGGAGGCGAGCGCGGCATCCTCCTCCTGGCCGGCGCCGCCCGCGACGGCCCGGCGCCACACCCGGCCCGGATCGAGCAGCGCCGTCACGTGGGCCGCCTCGTGAGCCAGCAGCGCAAAGCCCGCTGGCTCGTCCGGCCGGAACCGGCCCGCGCGCAGGTGCACGCCCGTGCCCATGGTGACGGCATCAGCCCGGTGTGCCCGGGCGGCGGAGTCAGCGGCCGGGCTGGTGTGCACCCGGACGGCGTCGGCTCCCGCGCCCGCGACGTCGCGCAGCCGCGCGCGGATGTCAGCGGGCAGCGGCCGGCCCGGGGCCGCGGCAGGACCGCCCGGATCGGCCGGTCCGGAACTCGCGGGAGCGGCAATCTCGGGAACGGCGCGCTCCGGAACGGCGCTCTTGGGCAGGAGCAGAAGGTCCGGGGGCTCGGGGGTGGGACGGCGAGCGACGACATGCCCCGCGGCCGGCCCTTCGCGGCGCTCGAAGCGGCGCCCGTACCGGGTGTCGAGTTCCGCCACCCGCTGCAGGGCAGGCTGGAGACTGGTCGCCCACGGGCGGGCGACCAGATGACGCGCGACGAGGCGGCGGCCCGCAGCGTCGAGGCGCTCGCCCAGCGTGCTGGGGAGCGGGCCGTCGTCCGCCGTGCCGCTATCCGTCATCGCGTCCCTCGCGCTCCAGCTGGCTGGTGATCTCCTGCACCCAGCGCTGCCGCTGGGCATGGTCGAGGCTCAGCACCTCGGTCAGGGTCCAGTGCACATGTCGTCCGAGGAAGGCTGCCTCCTGGTGGACCCGGTCCAGGGGGTAGCCGGCTATCCCCCCAGCAGCGGCACCTCCATCTCGCTGGCCTGCCCGCAGTGCGGGCACTCCAGCGTGGCCGTCCGGGGGCCCAGCCCATTGAGGCGGTTGTAGAGGTCCTGCAGGTGCGCCAGGTCCTCCGAGAACAGGCCCTCGATGACTCCGGGGCTGACGTCGGTCAGCGTGCCGAGCCTGGTCACGACGCGGGAGAGCAGGATGACGATGAGGTAGGCGGGCCAGTTCCGTACCCGCGGGTCCTTTAGTGGGTAGATTTCGTCCGCCGCCGTCGCCAGCCGCATCGTGCCGCTGCGGTGCAGGTTGCCGCCGGAGTCCACGTATCCCTTGGGCAGCTCGAACTCCACCTCGGTGACCAGGACGTTCATACCCGGCTCAATCCCTCGTGGGCGAGAACGAGGGTGGCGATGGCGATGTCACTGCCCTTGGCGTTGAAGCCCGGCCCGTCCCATTTCGTGGGCCAGGCCCGCACGAAGTTCCACCGGGCCACCTCGGTGCTGTTCGCCAGGTCGAAGACGACGATCGAGCCGTTCTTGCGCACGACGTTGCCCTCGGTGATCTGCTGGCGCCAGTCCCACAGCTCGGTAGAGGCCGTCAGGCCCCACTTCAGCGAGATATCCGAGTAGCTGGTCTTGCCGGGCAGCTTGCGCACGGTCAGGTTGTCTCCGCCCTCGCGGTTCTCGATCACCTCCGTGGTGGAGCCGAGGCCGGTGCACTCGGTGAAGCTTCCCTGGGCGATGCCATCGATCTCGACCAGGAAGTTGTAACCCCGGTACGGATCGACGCGCTGTCCTGTCTGGGCCATCGCGGTTCTCCTTAACCCTCGCTGATCTGCGCGCCGCCGTCCCACAGGCCGATGCGCAGGACGATGTACTCGGCCGGCCGGGTGGGGGCCAGCCCGATCTCCACGATGACCTCGCCGAGATCGACCGTGGCGGGCGGGTTGAGCTCGTCGTTGATCTGGACGTAGAAGGCTTCCTTGGCGGTAGCCCCGAACAGCGCGCCGGATTCCCAGATGCGGGTCAGGAACTCCGTTATCGACCGTTCGAGTCCCTTCCACAGCGCGGTGTTGTTCGGGGCGAAGACCGCCCAGCGGACACCCTGGATGATCGAGTCCTCGATGTAGGACACCAGCCGCCGCACGTTGACGTACTGCCATGGGGTGCCGGCGGTCAGCGTCCGGGCGCCCCAGATCAGCGGGGGGCTGCCCGGGAAGGTGCGGATGGCGTTGATGTTGCTGTGGTTCAGCGCGCCCTGCTCGGCGTCGTTGAGCGTGTAGTCCAGGCTGACCGCGCCGCGGACGAGCTCGTTCGCGGGGGCCCGGTGCACCCCCACCGTGGCGTCGCACCGGGACATCACGCCCGCGACGTGCCCGGACGGCGGGATGGTGACCGTCGCCGGAATCCCGGCGGCAGCAGTCGGGTCCGCAATGACAATCCAGGGCCAGTAGAGCCCGGCGAAGCCGTTGACGGACAGCAGGCCGGCCCGCTGGGTCTGCAGCGTGCCCCCGGCTTTCAGCGGCGTCTGATCCTGAGCGCCGTCCAGCACGGCGAACCGATCGCCCATGTTCTCGCAGTGCGTGATGACCTTGGCCTGGACCGCCGGATCGACCACTCCGGGCAGGCAGACGATGCTGACGTCCGGCAGCCGGGTGAGCGCGTCGAGGGCCGCGTCGACTCCCGTGCTGTCCTTCACCGGCACGACGTAGCAGAAGGTCCCGCCGTTCTCGAAGAAGCCGCGGACGGCGTACGGCAGGTTCAGCGACGCCTTGTACTCGCCGAACGCGGCGGTGTAGCCGGTCCAGTTGGTGATGGCGACCGGGATGCCGAGGGCACTGGCCGCTGGCGCGGACACGACGGTCCCGATCAGCGCGGCCACGCTGGTGCCCGCGCCCGCGATGGGTCCCGCGGGGGTGATTTCCTCGATGTAGACGCCGGGTGCCTGGGTGGTGTAGTCGACCATCGTCTCCTCCTGTCCCGCCGGGACGCTCAGGGCCCGGGAAGGATTACGTTGTGGATCTGGCTGCCGGGGGCGTAGGTCACGGCCACCTGCTGCGCTGGCTGGCCGCTCACCTGGACGGCCAGGCTGTAGCTGCCGAAGGGCAGGTCGGCGAAGGCGAAGCCGCCTTCGCCGTCGGTGATTCGCTGCTCACCGCTGCCCGCCACGGTGACCGTGGCGCCGGGCACCGGGGCCAGCGTGTGGTCGAGGACCCGGCCCGCCAGCGAAGGCTCCAGCAGTGAGGCGCTCTGCGTGGTGACGGACTGGACCGCGCTGAACTGCTCGACCTGGTCGAAGGGATCGACCGTGATGGTCACCGTCAGCGAGAACGCCGGGCGGGGAGGCACGCCCAGGGCGCTCCAGAAGTGCGCCATCGGCTGCCCCTCGTTGGTCTGCGCCACCGTGGCGGCCAGCGGGTAGGGCTGGGCCGGGGTTTTCAGCGCGCCCTGCAGGAAGCGGTCGTCGATCACGGGGAACCGGCTCAGCCAAATCAGCGCGCGGCCGAGCAGGTGGTGCTCTTCCTGTGCCCTGAGCCCTCCCGTCTTCGCCGACCAGGCGGTGACGAGGTAGGAGCAGTCCACCCGCAGTGACGGCAGCCGGCTCGTGTAGGTGTCGCCGGTCCGCTCGATCACCCGTGCCTCGTCGCGGAGCGCCCGGTTCTCCGCCACCTCGTGCAGAAAGAGGTTCATCGTCGCCTGGGTCGGCTTGTAATCCTGGTCAGGCGTGTCGAACCCGACGTCCGCCGCGCGCAGGTCAGCCGGCGCTGCCGCATCGGCGAGCATCGCCTGCAGGGTCGCATCGAGGTCATCGAACATGTCGCGGCCTCATCCCGCAGCCCGCTCGGCACTGGCCTCTGCGCCTGGCGGGACCTTGCCCATCTTGTGGTGCTCGCTCCGTACCGCCTGGAGTACCTGGGTCATCCCGATCCGGGAGTCCTGGGCGGCGGCGAGGAAGGCCGCGTGCAGCACCGCGTTCTTGATGTTGGCGCCGGAGAAGCGGAAATCGCGGCCCAGCTGCCCGACATCGATCCGGGGCTCGTGCGGCAGGCCATCCAGGCAGTTCGCCCAGATGCGCCGCCGCTCCGCGTCGTTGGGGAACGGGAAGTCGACGATGAACTGCAGCCTGCGGGTGAACGCGTCGTCTAGGTGCTCGCGCAGGTTCGTGGCCAGGATCGCGATCCCGTCGTACTGTTCCATCCGCTGCAGCAGGTAGGAGACCTCGATATTGGCGTACCGGTCATGCGAGTCGCGGACCGCGGACCGCTTGCCGAACAGCGCGTCCGCCTCGTCGAACATCAAGATGGCGTCCGCGTCGGTCGCCGCCGTGAAGATGCGCTCCAGGTTCTTCTCGGTCTCACCGATGTACTTGCTGATCATGCTCGACAGGTCGATCTTGAACAGGTCGAGTCCGAGTTCCCGGGCGACGACCTCGGCGGCCATGGTCTTGCCGGTGCCCGGCGGCCCGGCGAACAGGGCTATCGTGCCCCGGCCCAGGGAGAGCTTGCGCTCGAGCCCCCAGTCGTGCATGACCCGCTCGCGCAGGGTCACCCGCTGGCAGAGTTCCCGCAGCTGGGCTGCGGAGCCGGCGGGCAGCACCAGGTCGTCCCAGGCGTAGACCGGCTCGATCTTGCGGGCCAGCGCCCCGAGGAGGTGAGCCGTCTGCCCGCGCGCGGCGGCGAACAGGTCCGCCTGGGTCAACTCGGTACCCGCCGTCCGTGCGCTGGAGACCGCGGTGGCCACCGCATCGCCGATCTGACCGGGGCCGCACCGGAACCTGCCCGCGAGGGTTTCGGCCAGGCCGGGCCGGGCGGTGACGCCGGCCGCGGCCAGGGATGCCGCCCACGCGTGGCGCCGGACGTCGTAACCAGGCTGCGCGAAGGAGACCTCGACGACGCCGAGCGGCGGCCCGGCCAGCGGCACCCAGGCCTGGCGGCCCGCCAGTATGACGACGCCGGGGTAGCGGCCGAGGTGCCCGGCCAGAATCGGGCGGACCGGCCCGTTCCCGGCGAGGGCGTCCAGGCCGTCGAGGTAGAGCAGAGCGCCCTGCAGCGAGGCTTCCCGCAGCGCGCGGAACAGGACGTCGCCCAACTCATCGGGTATCCGCGGCAGGTCGAGGACCAGCAGGGGGACCCCCAGCTCACCCGCCAGGGCCTCGGCTGCGGCCAGCGGCATGCCACCCTGCGGGCCGCGGAAATGCAGGCGGAGCGGATGGTGGTCCCAGGCCGCCCGGACGGCGCTGAGCAGCAGATCGCGCTCGGCGTCCGGCAGCGGCACATCCGGCCAGGTGCCTGGGGGCGGGGCGGTCAGATGGCAGACGGAGGCGAGCCGGCGGTCCAGCCCGTCCTGCCCCAGGAGGACGTCGGTGATCTGCGCGTCGGGGACGACGATGTGCGCGAGCAGCGGCGGCTCAGCCGACTGCGGATCAGGCACGAGCGATACCAGCCGCTGGCGGAGCAGCGGGGCGCCGACCGCGAAGAGGGCCCGGGCGGCCAGCTTCTGCGCGGAGGTGGTGCTCACCAGGTCGAGCATGAGGTTCACGGTCGGCCGGCGGCGCGTGACGTCGTCCTGCAGGTACCCGTAGAGCCGTTCGTACCGAAGATCGGCGTCGGGCGCCAGCGCGATCAGGATGACGTCCAGTTCCTGATCGGTCAGCCGGTATCCGTCCCGCAGCCACTGCCAGCCGGGATCCGCGCACGCCACCTGGTCCCAGCTGGGCAGGGCGGGCGGGCCCAGGTCAGCCAGCCCGCCGCCCGCCAGCATGGGCGCGCCTGGCGGCCCCGCCAGCGAGGCGGCGGCCTGGGCGGCGCTGACGTACAGCCCCCGGAACGAATCTGCCGCCGCGTCGGCGCCGAACCGCTCGCTGGCCTGCGGCAGGGCATGGGCGAGGATCGCATCCAGGCGCTCGAACGCGGGCCGCAGCGCGGCCGGCCGCTGGGCCGCGGGCATCGCCGCCTTGCCCGCCCGGCGGCTGGCGAATGGCGAAGACTCACCGATGGCCATGGGCGGTTCCTCCCGCGCTGGCCGTTCCCGCGGGGCGGCGGACTAAGGACAGTAAGGACAGCCGGCAGGCAGCTGGGGCGGCCGCGGGCTGGGCCGCCCAGGAGAGAGCACGGAGGGAAAGACAGGAAAATGCTCGGATGAAATGCTCGTCGCCGATAGCCATGAGAACCCCCCTCCCCGTACGAGACCGTAAACCGACCCCATGGCCAAGTCAAGCCTAGGTAAAGCGTCGTCGCGCATGGCCGGATGTCAGCGCGCTGACGTCAGCCCGTCTGGAGCTTCCGGGAGGCGGATACCGCGAGCTTGTTGCCGAAACCACCCGGGCTGGTGGCCTGGTCGCCTTCCGCTAGCACCGCTACCTGGCTGCTGCGCAGTTTCGTGGCTCCGGCGGTCAGCGCGACGACCTCAGTCGCCGTCACAGCGGCCCCGCCAGCGTTGGTTCCCGCGAAGGCGAACGTGCAGCTCGCCGCCGAGATGACATCGCTCCCGGCCACCTGCAGCTCGGGGTGCCGAATGGCCTGTACCTCCCCCGCGACCCAGGCGCCGCCCTGCGCGCCGGTGAAAGGTACGGTGCCGGCCGTCGCGATGACGTCACCCTGGCAGGCCACCTGCTTGGACATCGTCCCTCCCTGCTGAAGCACGGTGCTGTCGTATCAGTTGTCGCCTATATCGGTGTAGTCGGTGACGCGGGACCGAATCGAATCAGGATCCAGCGATATTTCAACCGGGACGCCGCTGAGCGGGTCGCGACCTCGGACGAGGATTCTTCCGCCGGTTCGCTTAGCCTCAGCGATGACCTGCTGCTCAACCTCGTGCTGCTGAGCTATCTCGCTGGCTGAGCGGAATTCTGCTTCCAGGTCGATAGATGACATTCCACCTTTAACGCTCTTCAGCTGGGTGCTCGCAGACTTCAGATCCACGAGTGTCGCGCTACTGCCGTCCAGCTCCAGAATATCGGCGATACGCCCCTTGCCGGCCGCCGAGATCTCGCTGGTGGCAGTGATCTTGCCGCCGCTCTCGATCCCGCGGACCTCAGCCTGTTCCAGGAATATGCGGCTCGGAAACACCTTCATTCGTGCCAGTACAGCGCGTCGCTCCAGCAGGTTATACAGCCGCTTGGTCGCGCCGGCCCGGCTCTTGGACCATTCACCTTCGGACATCCCGCTTTTTTTCGCCGAGACCTTGGCTCGCTCCTCGCCGAGATTCTGTTCCGCCTGCGCGCGCGCCCGGTCCAGGCCGCTCCGCGCGGGCGTGGCCGGCGCGGGCGGGGCCGCCTCGGGCGGGGCCGCCTCGGGCGGGGCCGCCTCGGGCGGGGCCGGCTCAGGCGGGGCCGGCTCAGGCGGGGCCGGCTCAGGCGGGGCCGGCTGCGACGGGGCCGGCGCGAGCTCCGCGGGCGCAGGCACAGGCGGAGGCGGCACCGGGGCGGTCACGGCAGGCGCGGGCGGGGCCGTAGCGGGCGGCGCGGGCGGCTGCGGGGCGGCGCTGCGCTGCGTGAGCCGGAGGGCTTCCTGCTGCATGGCCCCCTGGGCGGCAGCCAGCTTCTGCTTGGTCAGCTGGTCCTGCTGGCCACGCATGAAGGCCTTCAGGCGCTCCTCAGTCAGGGCCGGCTCGAGCTTGTCGATCGCGGCCTCAAGTTCTTCGTGCGTCTGAGCCTGGTCGACGTCCTGCAGGAATTCATCGAGCTGGCCGAGGTAGTTCTGCCGGAGGCTGTCGACCTGGCGCGGCACGTCATTGGCCAGCGATTCGATGAGCCGCTGCCGGTACAGCTCGATGGCGGCGCGGCCCTCCGGGAATGTGGCCAGCTCGCGATAGTTGACCCGCTGCTGCACCGGCAGCTTGGTCTGGTCGAGGAAGTCGCCGTTACCAGATTCCAGCCGGTCCACGAACTGGTCCGCGCTCAGCCCGGCGATCTCCGTGGACATCGCGACGGACTGCACCTTGGCCGCATCGCAGACGCTCGTCAGCTCGGCTTTGTATGCGCCTATCTCACCAGCGATGGACGGCTTGAGCGCGTATACCGACCCCCTCAGCCTGACTCGCTCCCGCAGCCGGGCCAGTGATCTGGAGATGTTCTGCATGGTCTTCGGGAACGCGGCTTTGGCCACGAAATGCAGGGCCAAGGCGATCACGATCCCGGCGACCGAGACAATGACGTTGGCGCGCGCCGCCGCCGCGGACTGGATATCGCGCTTGAACTCCGCCGGGTCCTTCGTCTGCGACGCGGCTTTGATGCGCAGCTCGGATTCGGCCTCGGACAGGGCCAGCGTCGACCCGAGCAGCACCGTCGCCGCGGCCGCGATGGTGACCAACTCACCGACCCCGGTCAGCCACGAAGCGACGTAGAGCACGCCGGCCAGCGCGAGCAGCCAGCCCGAAACCTTCGCTCCCGCACCAGTGCCCGCCGCCCACCGCGCCCAGCTGTTCGCATCGCCGTTGGCCGCCTCAGCGAGATCCTGGCCAATCCCGCGGAACGTCTCGGGCGTATTCAGCAACGTCGCTGACTTAGCGAAGTCGGCCAGCGTCTCGCCCGGATGGTCTTTCATGTACTTGAGCTGGGCTTCGGTCATCTCCGCGGTCATCTGGCGGGCCAGGTCGTAGCGCTGGCTCTCCGTCATCGTGGCCACGGCGCGCTCGTCGAGGCCCTTCCATTTCTCGTCGAGGGCACCTTGCAGGGTGTCGGGCGCTGGCGGCGGCTGGTCCGGCGCTGGTTTCTGCTGTGCCTGTTGCCCGGCTTGCTGCTGGGCCTCCAGCGCCTTAACGAGTTCCGCCTTCCGGGCGACGAACATGTCGACCGATTTTTCGAAAAGGTCAATATTGTCGGCGGCCCGCACTGTGAGCAGCTGGAACGCGGCCAGGTCCTCCGGGCTGAGCGTGCCCAGCTTCCGGGCAATCCGCAGCAGCTGCTTGTAGTCCTTGGGCGAGTACTCTTTGGCCTGGCCGGTCAGCAAGGTCTTGATCGCCGGCGGGAGCTGCTCGAGCTTGGCGCCCTCGCTCATCACGTCGTCGAGCTGGTTGTTCCAGGTGCGGGACTTGCCTTCGTCCGCCTTGGTGATCTTCGTCCCGGTCCGGTCCCCGGACAGCTGCGCGTAGCGCTTGTTCGCCTCGTCGAGGATGACCTTCTTAGCCGCCGCGCTCTTCCCGGCGAGTGCCTTCTTCTCCTGCTCCTGCCGCGCGGGGGCATCCGGGTCGGCGTTCGCCTCCACCACGGCCCGGTGGACCCGGAACCGCAACGTCTGACCGCGCCGTTTGGCGAGATCACAAGTGCCGTCCCAGCACTGCCAGGGCTCGTGGGTCTCCCGGCCGAAGGCCACCAGCTCGTACAGCCGGAAGACCTGATCGATGCTCGTCACATCGGCGGGCACGAACACGGAGAACTCGATCATGTCGGCGGCAGCCGCGGGGCGCTGGGCAGCTGGGCTGGGCGCCGGCTGGCGCTGCACGGCCGAGGGACTGCGCATGATCGTCGAATCCGGGCGGTGGCCCGGCCCCGCATCCGGGCGGCGGCCCTCTCCCTGCTGGATCGCGTGGGTCAGTTCGTGGGCGAGCAGGCTCTGCCCGGCCGCGGACCCCGGCGCGTACTCGCCGCGTCGGAAGAATATGTCCGCGCCGGACGTGAAGGCCCGTGCGCGCAGCATCCGGGTGAGCTGGTCGGCTCGCTCGTCGGCGTGCATCCGCACATGGCTGAGGTCGGCGCCGAAACGGTCCTCGAAGTAGCTGAGAGCCGTGGCCGGTGCGGCGTGGCCGGCCGGGCGCGCGGACCTGATCTGGCTCAGCACGTCCGCTGGCGTGGCTCGTCCCCCGGCGGGCGCAGCCGGCCCCCTGGTGTCCGGCCCGGCGGCTTTCCGCTGGACGACGGCCTGATCGCCGTCCCCGGCCGCTACGTCGATGACCTCATCCGCGTCGCCGGCGGCCGGAACGTCCGCCGGAGGCGCTCCGGTCAGGTCAGCCGCGACCTGATCGGCTTCCTTCTCGAGCGGGCCGTCAGCGGCACCGGCCAGGCCGCTGAGCTCTGCCTCGCCGCAGCTGCAGCCATCGCCGCACTCGCAGTCACGTTTGCGCTGGATGGCCGGGCGCGCCCCGGCAGGCGGGCTGACCAGCGAAGGCCCAGGCTGACCGAGAAGGGCGCAGACCGCGCCGTTACCGATGGCCCGCTGCAGCAGGAGGATCGACGCCTGCGCCCCGTCCCGGGGCACGTGCGGCTCGCGCTCGCCCTCGGCGCGGCCGGGCTGCGGTGTCCTCCCGTGCTGCGTCTCCCCGAGCGCTGCCGCCTCGTGCGGTGCCCCCGGGCGGAGTGCTTCCCGCTGCGGTGTCCCCCATTGATGGGTCACGTCGACCACATCCCCACGCCCCCTGGCGGAACGCCACCGCCGGCGATGCCGACCTCGTGCACCAGCCTTCGATGCCTACCGCTCAAGGATGAGCCTCACCCGCCTGCCGCGGCAATACCCGACCGCGGATCCGGCTACGGGAACCGCAAGCCGACGTTGAAGAGAACTTGGTGTACCTGCGGGTCAGCGGCGGCTGAGGTAGAGAGGTGATCGTAGAGCAGGCCCAGCTGGACCCGGCCGAAGTCGGCTTGCAGCCCGGCGCCGACCAGTATGCCGGACCCCGCCGGCTTGCTGAGCCCAGCAGAGTAGCCGCCGGTCAGCTCAGCGAACAAGTGCTGGAAGAGCCGCAGGTTCAGCGTGCTCTGCAAGCCCAGCCGGACGAACTGTTCCCGGTCGGTTAGCGCGACGTCGAAGCGGGCTCCAGCGCTCAGGCTGCCGCCCGCCCAGCGAAGGACCAGGTTCGCCTGGGGTGCGATGAGGGGACGGAGCCCGCGAGCCGAGGATTCGGCACCTAGGCCCAGCCGTGGCTGGATGCCCACGGCGCCCTGGCGGTAGGCGAGCATCCCGGACAGCCCGGTGGCCGGGCCCACCGTCGGAGCGGGGTGCTCATAGGCCACCGTGAGCGGGACCGCCCGGCCGTAGCCCTCGAGCCAGTCGGCCAGTGTCGAGAACGACGTCCCGATATCGATGCAGCCGCTGGAACCGGCCATGATGCCGCCGTGCAGGAAGAAGGCGTTGCGCCGGTTGGCGCCGGGGATCGGCCCCTCGCGCAGCTTCCCGACCGGGGTCAGGGCCACCCGCCCGGAACCCCAGTCACCGCCGCTCACAGCGCCGGTCGCGGTCTGCACGGTCGACGAGTGCGGGGTGACCATCAGCGACATCTGCTCGCCAGCGCTGAACCGCTGCAGGGTCGCGGGATTGAACTGGTAGGTACCCTCGGGAATCGGGCCCAGATCTTGCACCCCGGTAAAGCGCTTGTCGTTCATGTAGCTGTCGGTGACCGGATCGGCCCCGACCTTGGCCGCGTCCTCGGGCCGCAACGGGACCGGCCGCCCGGACTGCCCGGAGAATCGGAACGCTTCGGCGCCGTCCGCCCGGACGATCAGTGCCTGCCCGTCGAAGTGCATGGTCAGGGTCCGGTGATCCTTGGCGTGATCTGGAGCCCGCTGGAGCACGGCCGGCCCGCCGCGCTGCTGAATCACGTGGGCGAGCTCATGCCCCAGCAGAGCACGGCCCCGCGTGTTCGAGGTATCGAGCCGGGCTCTCGCGAATGCGATATCCGTGCCGGAGGTGACAGCCGCCGCCGACACGCCGCTGGCCAGCCGGTGCGCGGCCGGACCGGCATGCAGCCGGACCGGCGGCAGTTCTGTTCCGAGTTGCTGCTGGGCAGTGTGGCGGATCCGGTCCGGGAGCGGCAGGCCACGGCTACGTGCCAGCCGCATCTCGTCATCGGTCAGGGCGGGCAAGGCGGGCCCAAGCCGGCACCCCGCTTCCTCGGCGTCATGCTCGTCACGACCCACGTCCCGCCCTGCCCCGGGCGGATAACTCGCGGACGTCAGCCGGGTGCCGGTGAGGGCCGCCGCCACCGCGCTGTTTCCACAGCTGCGCTGGACCGCGCTCACCGCCGCCCGCAGCGCCATGGTCGGCACTGACCCGCTCTGAACGGGCTGGCTGGCGTGCCGCTGCTGACCGGCCAGGGCGAAGGCGACAGCCCGGACGTGCGGCGTGGCTTGCGGCGTCGGGACGGTCTCTCGCGGCGCTTCGCCCGATTCGGGCGTCCGGTCCGGCCATGTGATCCCTGTCTCGCGATCGAGAAGGACGGGTGGCTTCATATCTCGATGCTCGCAGTCCGAACGAGCCCAATCAACGAAGGACGGGCGCGGTTTCTAGCGCACCCAGCAAATACCCAAGGGTCCGAGGCCAGCAGCGTGCCCGGCGTGATGAGCCGCTGAGCGCAGCACGGCTGGCAACTGCCGGGCCAGCGCCGCCAGGATGGCGCGGTCGGCCCAGCCCGGCTCGGGCCAGATCACCTGACGGCAGAGCACCGTGACCTCATGGCGGCAGGCAGAGCATGCGAAGGGGCGCAAAGCGCAATCTTTCCACCAGTCAGCTCATCCGGCCAAACCGCAGGTAACAGCACCTGCGATGAGTTCTGAAGCGGTACAGTGGCCCTACGGAAATGCCACTTAGCATAAGTTGATCAAGCTGTCCTGGCTGCTGGGACTTCATGAGGTCGCCGGCGGCTGGGACAACCGGATGCGGCGTCTCGGGGAGTACTTGGCCGTGCGCCTGCCCCGCACGCCGCGCGCCCCGTCCGTGCTGATCGTAACCAATGGCGCTTGACGACTATCCCGCAGGCGTATATGACGCCATTGAGCCGCGACGGAGAGCTAGGGGGCAATCATGTTCAGTGCAGGCGCTGCAGTAGGAAATGTCCAGCCATATTTCCTGACTCAGGCGGAGGTTGACCTGGACCGGTCGGTGCCGCTGGAACAGCAGCCGGATCTGCAGCAGATCACCGGTCAGGCGCTCCAGGCGGCCGATGTGCTAGCCGACTTCATCGGCGGGGCCACCCAGGCCCTGGACATCGCCATCTATGACTTCCGGCTGCTCGACGGTGCGCTGACGGACACGATCGTCAGCGCAGTACGGGCGGCGGCCGGGCGCGGGGTCGCCGTCCGGCTCGCCTACGACAAGGTCCAGGAATCCGCAGACGCCGTGACACTGAAGGCGTTCGCCGGCGCAGGTGGCGACCCGGCCCCGGTCGGCACCCAGAGCTTCATCCTGGCCGCCGGGCTTCCCCCCGCCGTCCAGGTCCGGCCGATCGAGGAGGAGGCCATTAATCCCGGGCACCAGATCATGCACCAGAAGTACATGGTGCGCGACCAGGGGACCCCGGACGCGGCCGTGCTGATGGGCTCGGCGAACTTCACCACCGACGCGTGGGGAATCCAGGACAATAACGTGCTGGTCATCACCCGCGCGCCTGACCTGTCAGCCGCCTACGAACAGGACTTCAACGACCTGTGGACCACCCAGGTCCTCACCCACACCGGTACCGGGGACATCGGAAACGTCCAGCTAGGCGTCGCCGGCGCAGGCTACTCATTCGCCCCGGGTGAGGGAGGGGCCACCGAAGACGCACTCGCGGAACTCATCGCCTCCGCGCAGACAAGCATCCGGGTGGCGTCGATGGTGATCTCGTCAGGAAAGATCCTCCAGGCGCTGGCTGACCAGATCGGCGCGGGCCGCGACGTGGCAGGCGTCTATGACGGTCCCGAGATGCGGAACATCGTCGACGACTGGCAAAAGGCCGGAGCAAGTAGCATTTCCACGGGGCACCTGGCGCTCTGGGAGACCATAGCCCAGCACCTGGTAGCCAAGCCATCGATCCCGTTCACGGCCACCGGCCCGCACAATTTCATGCACAACAAGGTTGTCGTGGCCGACGCCACGATCGCGACCGGCAGCTTCAACTTCTCCGCCAACGCCACCCGGAACGCGGAGAACGTGCTGCGCATCAGCAGCGCTGACTTGGCCGGTCAGTACACGGCCTACATTGACGGGCTGGTCAGCAGGTACGGAACGGCTGTCAGGCCGGCTTGACCAGGTCTTCAGCGCGGCGGAGCTGTCGGCATGGCCGGCGTGAGAGGTCCTGTTCTTGACGAAACTCGCGGGAGCCCGACCCGGGAACGCGTGGCACGGTCTAGCAGCGGTCCAGCGCTGCTCATACGACCTCCAACTTCTGGCCGCGGATCGTCCCCGGCCGTGCCGCTCATGCGCTCGATCAGCATCCTGCGCCGTTCCCGGCCGTCCGCGGCTGGGGAATGCCGCGCGGCAGGCGCCTGGCCCGGGCTCACTGAACCTGGCCACATCCCGCGCCGTAGCCTGCTACGTGACTCAGACCCGGAACCGCGCCAGCGCTCGCTCCCGCGTCGGCGCCCTTGGACCACTCGCGGGTGCCCTAGCCACCCTCTGCTGCGCCAGCGCATGCGCCAGCGGAGCAACGGCCGGCGACCCCTCGCGTGGCGAGCCCTCAAGTCCGGCTCCCAGCAGCAGCTCCGGCGTCAACCGCTCCACTCCTGGCGCGGCACTCGCACACTGGCTGCAACAGGTGGTGCGCGGCAGCTACGGCGCAGCCTGCCAGGACATGGGCGCCGCACTCAGCAGCAAGAACGCCAGGGCGTGCATGTCCTCGACCGGGCTTAACACGCTCACTCGCATGCAAAAGAACTTCACCATCGACGGCCTCACGCCTCGCAGCTCGATCACGGTAGCCGCCGCGCGGGTCAAGGGCACGACCGCGACGGTCGACGGCACTGACATCCACGTGTCCGGCACGACGCTGACCTCACTCATGGTTGCGCACAGCACCGGCGTGAAGCCGGGGCAGTTCAGCATCTCGTTCCAGCTCTCGCACATCAGGGGAGCCTGGTACGTGACCAACATGAACCTGAGCCTCTGAGCTTCCCGATTAACCTTTGCTTGCACATTTGGCGTGGAAGCCATTAAATTGCGAGTCCGTCACCCACTGGACCAGTAACTACCCAATGCGCAGAGGAACGCCCCGGCGGGGTCTCCGGGCTCTCGGAATGATGGCCGAGTAATACCAGCTGAGCCGGTTGGCGGATGATGTGGGTCCGATCATCCAGTCTGCCGTCGACCAGGGCGAGCCCAGCAGAGCTCCTCTGTGTGTGGCCAGGCGCAAGGCTGATCAGACGACTGCCGCTGCTGGTTATGGAGGTGATTGCCAGACTCCAGGACCGGGCGCTCTGCGCCTCGATCACTTGCGTGGACGATAAATGGATGCGACGTCCGCTTGGCTTATTTGCCGTTGACACAGGCTCAAGTCCCCCGGGCTGTTCCTGCGATACGGCGTTCGTGCGCCGGGTCACGGGGTCTCGCAGCGCTCCCGCAGGGTCGCGGCACCGTCGCCTTGGAGTGCGTCGCAGTATGCCCTGCGCCCGGTCATTGCCATGGTCAGCGCCAGGGTGGTGCCGGACACGAGCGGCCCGGAGCCGGTGTTGAAGGGTCCGTCGGTTGCGACGAGGCGCAGGCTCCTGATCCGTCCTTTGGTGAGGACGGGGAGGTCAGAGCCCTGGTAGTACTCGGCTACCCGCGTGAGGGTCTCGATCGGGTAGTCGCGGCGGATGCCCAGCGGCAGCCGGATGTCCTGCGCGTGCACGATGGTTTCGCCGAGCATCGCCAGCGTCGGGAGGGGTGGTCTGGTCGTGCTCGTGAGGACAGAACGGAACCTGTCGATGGTCTCGGCCGGGGTTGCGCCCAGCTGCCCGGCCAGCCGCATGGCCACCTGCTTGTCGAAGTCGAACCGGCAGCGGATCACGCCGGCCAGCCAGCGGACGGGGTTAAGGCTCGCCCCCGCGGTGAGGTGCGCGAGCACCTCGCGCACCGTCAAACCGGTGCACAGCGACGGTGTCGCCCACTGCTCGCCGGTCAGGTCCGCGAGATCGGCCGCCAGGGCCGCCCGCTCAGCGTGGACGAGCGGCCAGATGCCGCTCGCGCGGCGGAGGGTTGTTTCCGGTTCCGGTTCGGTCATGTCAGCCGGTCTCCTGTCGTGGGGCCGTAGCCGTCGCTGCACCTGGCGCGGAGCAGCCGGGTCGTCGTGTGTGCGGGTGTTCCCGGTCGTCAGCGGCTGAGCAGCCCGATGAGGTTGCCGTCGGGGTCGGCGAACGGGGCGATCCGGCTCATGGGCGTCTCGGCTGGCGCCATGACGCGGGTGCCGCCGAGCGCTACCGCGCGGGCGAGCGCGTCATCGATGTCGTCGACCCGGAAATAGTCGACGATCCCGGTGTCGGGGCTGTCGGGACCAGCCTGGCCGATCCCGCCCGCCGCCCTCGCCGCCACGAGCGCGCAGGTCTCGTCGAGCAGGTTGGCCGGCCAGCCGAACATCTCCTGGTAGAAGCGTCGCGCTCGAGGCGCGTCAGGGCTGGGGATGTCGAACCATGCGGGTGCAGGGTGGCCGGCCGGGGTCATGCGGATCCTCCTTGGCCGGGGTGGTCATGCTCGGTCGGAGGTAGGACTCCCGCCATGAGGCAGAATCGTCGCTTGCGGGCGGAGTTTTTTTCCGGCGGCCCGTGGACGCTGCCACCGAGGGCGCCACGGATGCTGACCCCCTGGCGCGCGGCGGGGACGACGCGGCGTTCACCCGCCTTGTGGAGCCGTTGCGCCGGGAGTTGCACGCCCACTGCCACCGTGCTCGGCTCAGCGCACGACGCCGACGACGCGCTGCAGGAGGCGCTGCTGCGGGCGTGGCGGGGGCTCGCACGCTTCGAGGGCCGCAGTTCGCTGCGCTCCTGGCTGTACACCGTGGCCACCCGCACCTGCCTGGACGTCATCGAACACCGCGGCAACGAGCCTTGCCCGTTGACCTCGGTCCCTCTAGCGACCGCGCCAGCGGCAGGCAATCGGACGCCACCGCCCTGGAACGCGGTGACGCCGCCGCACTGGTCGCGCTGCTCACCGAAGACGTCACCTGGTTGATGCCGCCGCTGCCACACTGGTACCACGGCATCGAGGCGGTCACCGACTTCGCCGTGCAGGTCCCGCTGACCCGCTGCCCAAGATGGCGCCACCTCCCGGCCAGCGCGAACGGCCAGCCGGCCGTGGCGTTCTACGTCGGCAACGACGGCTCCGGCCGCACCACGCCTGGTCGATCACTGTGCTGACCCTGCGCGGCGAGCACATCGCCGACATCACCTCATTCCTTGACCCCGGCCACTTCGCGCCCTGGATGAACCTCGTGGAAGTTTTCTTTCCTATCATCACGCGTAAAGCAATCCGCCGCGGCAGCTTCACGAGCGTGAAGGAGCTCATGGCGGCGATCAGGGCCTTCATCGCCAGCTACAACACCGACTGCACGCCCTTCACCTGGACCAAGCCGGCCGAGGTTATCATCAGCAAAGCGCGCGGGAAACGCCGGACAACTTTCATAAAGAATGGAACTTCAATTACGCGATACCAGCGTGCGCGAGCAAGCCGAGGCGTGTGCGCACGATTAGCGCATATCGCCAAATACTTGCGAGAGAGAGATGGACCCTTAACCTTGAGTATCGCATTGGATACCCACGTTGTCGACTCTTACAGCAGGTCCAGATGGGCCGACAATTCGGGCTGCCGTCGGCCACGGACCGCCTGGGCTCCCTATACCTGGCCGGCACGTTATCGTGCAGGAATGTCCGCCAGCGCTGGCTGCAGGGTGTGCGTGGAGGTAATCAGCACCGCGTGCGGCCCGGCACCAGGAAGCAGGCGGCCGGACCCGCGCCTCGGGCGAGGCAATATCCGCAATCACCAGCACCGGACCGGCGGCCGAGCCAGCGCGGGCCGGCATTGTCCTGCGCGCTCGGCGGTACCGGGCGGAATGTGCTCGGCGGGCATGCTCAGGGCGCGCAGCAGTGCGTCCAAGCTTGCGTACTGGCATTTTCGGTCACGTCCGCTCATGTTTTTTCTGGATCGCCCTGGGAACAGGTGTTATGGTGCGGTGAGAGTGCAGCCTCACGATGAGGGCAGGATTGCGAGGATGGGCGGTCATGACAGTCCCGAATGCCTTAATTCAGCTGAATCAGGCCAGGACGGCGGTCGAAAACGCAAAAGCGGAGCTAGCCAATGCGATTGCCGCGCTCAATCAGTTTGTCGCTGACGACGGTACCCTTGACGCCTTCGACGCCGACGATATAGACCCGGGCAACGCGAATGACTTCCTGGCGACGGTCGACATAGGATCCGCGATAGATAGGGTTACGACAGCCAGGGCAAATGTTGACATGGCAGTGCAGAACGTCGCCCACCTCCTCCAGGTAGCCAGGAACCAGGGGCTTGTCTGACCCCTGCGCCTGCCAGGACCTCCGCGCCCGCAGCGGGCTGGGCCTTGGCTGCTACATCGCCGGCGTGCGCAGCGTCGCGGATCTGGAGGGCTATTTTCCGCTGGCGGCCCTGAAGCTGGCGGAACCGGACTCGTTAGGGCTTGCAGCCCATGCAGCCGTAGACGGATATCACCTGTCCGGGGTCGGCCTGGCTGCGCCATTGCGGCAGAGGTACCAGCCCGGGGTATACCAGGTCCAGGCCGTCGAAGAAGCGGGCGATTTCCGTGCCCGGGCGCGGGGTGAACCGGGTGCCCGGCCCCATGTTGGCGTTCAGCCGGTCGGTGCCGTCGAGGACTCGTTCGGTGTCGATATCCGTGGTGGTATCGGACATAGTCAGGTAGCTGCCCGCCGGGACGGCGTCCATCAGCCGGGACACGACCTGGTGCGGGCCGGCCGCGTCCGGCACGTACTGCATGACACAGAGGATCATGACGGCGACGGGCTGGCTGAAGTCGAGCACCTCGCGGGCCGCGGCCAGGATCGTTCCGGTGTCGCGGGCGTCGGCCTCGATGTAGGCGGTGGCGCCCTGCGGGGTGCTGTCCAGCAGCGCCCGGGCATGGGCCAGCACGATCGGGTCGTTGTCCACGTAGACGATCCGGGACTCCGGCGCGGCCCGCTGCGCGACCTCGTGGGTGTTCTCCGCGGTCGGCAGGCCGGTGCCGATGTCGAGGAACTGCCGGATGCCGGCCTCGCCGGCCAGGTACTCCACCGCGCGGCGCAGGAACGCCCGGTTGGCCCGGACTGCAGGCAGGATGCTCGGGACTGCCTCCATGACCTGCTCGGCTGCGGCCCGGTCGGCCGCGTAGTTTTCCTTGCCGCCGAGCCAGTAGTCGTAAACCCGGGCCGGATGGGCAATGCCGGTGTCATAAGAGGACGGCTCGCCGGCCCGCTCCGGGATGTCAGTCGTCTGGCCGGCTGCCGGGGTGTCGTGGCTGCTCGCTGACTTCAGCCTGCGGGGCTCGCTCATGCGCGCTTCCGGCCGATGCCGGCGTACATCGGGATCGGCTTCGCCAGGTCTGCCGGGGCGCGCCACTGCGGGACCGGGACCAGGCCGGGGTCGACGAGGTCGAGGCCGTCGAAGTAGGAGAGGAGCTCCGCGTGCGTCCGGACGACGATCGGGGCCGCGACCCGCTGGGCGTTGAACTCGCCGGCGGCCCTGGCCACCCGCTCGGTGTCGATGTCGCTGGCACCCGCCGAGACAGACAGGTAACTGCCAGGTACTACGGCGTCCATGAGCCGGCTGACGATCCCGCCCGGATCACCGGAATCCGGGATGAAGTGCAGGACGGCCAGCATCATGACGGCCACCTGCTGGCTGAAGTCGAGCGTCGCCGCAGCCTGGCGCACGATCAGCTCCGGATCCCGCACGTCGGCCTGGATGTAATCGGTGGCGCCCTCGGGAGTGCTGTCCAGCAGCGCCCGGGCGTGGACCAGGACGATCGGGTCGTTGTCCACGTAGACGATCCGGGACTGCGGCGCGGCCCGCTGGGCCACCTCGTGGGTGTTGTCGGCGGTCGGCAGGCCGGTGCCGATGTCCAGGAACTGGCGGATCCCGGCTTCCCCGGCCAGGTACTCCACCGCCCGGCGCAGGAAGGCCCGGTTGGCCCGCACCATGGGCAGGATGCTAGGCATGGCCTCGATGACCTGGTCGCCGATATCCCGGTCAGCCTCGTAATTGTCCTTCCCGCCGAGCCAGTAATCATAGGTCCGGGCGGGGTGGGAAAGGGTCGTGTCGAACGACGGCGGCTCGCCGGCCCGTTCCGGGATGTCCCCCAACGGTCCGCCTGCCGTGACGTCCCGGTCATTCATAGGCTCGCTCATTTCTCATCGGGCCGCCGGGCAACAGGCCCGGCCAGCGCGCCGGACGGCGGGCGGCTATATCTCACGGAGCATCCCGGCCAGGAAGCTCGCCGTGGCGGCCGGGGCCAGCGCGGCGGAGGCGAGCCGGTTCATGACGTCGCGGTGGCCGTCGACGGCGTCCGGCTTGTCCACGTAGGTCGCCCCGGTCAGCTGCTCGACGTACACAACATCAGGGACCTCGCGCTCGGCGAACCGCAGGATCGCGAAGGTCCCGCCGGCGTCGTGGCCGCCAGCGGCGAACGGCAGGACCTGCAGGGTGACCGCGGGCATCTCGGCCGCCTGCAGGAGGCGACGGACCTGCCCGCGCATCACCGCCGTGCCACCGACCGGCCGGCGCAGCGCGGCCTCGTCGAGGACCGCCCAGACCCGGGGCGGGTCAGCGGCGGCGAGCAGTTCCTGCCGCTTCGTCCGAACCGCCACCCGGCGGTCGATCTCCCCGGCGCGGGCATCGCGGTGGCCCAGGACGGTGACCGCGCGGGCGTAGTCCTCGGTCTGGAACAGGCCGCAGACGAACTGCAGGTCAAACGCCCTGATCACCGCGGCTGAGTCCTCCATACCGAGGTAGGGCTCGAACCAGGCAGGCAGCACGTCGCTGAAGTCGGCCCACCAGTCCTGCGTGCGCGCCTGGCTGACCAGCACCAGCAGCCCCGCGACGACCTCGACGTCGTCGACGCCGTAGAAAGCGAGCAGGTCCAGGACGTCGCGCTCCTTGCACCGGGTCCGCCCGGTCTCCAGGCGGCTGATCTTCGCCCGGGACGACCGGATGTGATATCCCGCCTCATCCGGGGCGATGCCGGCCGTTTCGCGGTGGCGCCGTAACTGGCCGCCCAGCATCCTCAGGGCGACCGCCG
>Ga0193728_1000223_pt1 | contig 26445 bp, 23 predicted proteins | sample U1c1metaG_FD_143037 | JGI IMG/M metagenome (GOLD analysis project Ga0193728, IMG submission 143037) | Soil microbial communities from a riparian zone of the East river system, Colorado, United States - U1c1 | ecosystem: Environmental > Terrestrial > Soil > Riparian zone | place: USA: East River... | reverse complement strand
GCAGAATGGCTCTGATTACAACCGTGCGATGGTGGCCTGCGTCGAGGGGCGGGGGTACAGCGCTCGCTAGAGTGAAATCGCAGTAGATAAAAAAGCCGCGCTCCGAGCGCGGCTTTTTTGCTTCCCAACCGGTCAATGCCGCGCTCTGAGCGCGGGCTCAATCAGTGCCAGCAGCGGGTGGAATCAACGGGTAAGCGCGTACCCTGATCGTCGATCGAAAATGTCCGGCAAATGACGCTGTCGCTCAACTGCGAACCGATGGCGGTCGCCGTCGCCAAAAAGGTCGACGTATTGCCCGCCACGCGCGGTGCCACGCTCAAAGTGTAAAAGCCCCCGGGCGAGGGAGTGCTAATGCCCAATCCTGGCGGAGTGGCAGTCACGAGCGCCGCCATCGTCGCAGTATCCGTGGCGTACTGCTGGCCATTTTGCAAGAAGTACTTCTCCTCAGCCACCTGGATGCGCAGCAACTGCGACGTGGCGTCGGTACGATTGGTGCGGATCAAATACTGGCGATAGCTGGCGGTCGCAATCGCGGAGATTATTCCAACCACGGCCACCACGATCATCAGTTCAAGCAGCGTTACACCACGCTGCCGGTTCAAGCCAATTGTTGTTTCAAGTTGCATCATCTTGCCTCCGATCAATTCGCTGAACCATCGCGCCAATAGGTCTTCTGCCGCGAGTTTAAGGTGAGCACGCCGACCGTTTCCGCACCCGACATCAGCACGATGTCGGTCTTGTTGGGATTCGAGGCATTCGTGGCGTCGGGAAGGAACAGCATCGTCACCTGCGGCGCTATGCCGCTTTGCGCGAGATCCTTGGCCCGATCGGCCGTCGTGGCCGCCACGCCCGAGCTCGGAGTCTGCGTCGGAGACCCATTGAATACACTGACCTGATATACGCGATTGGTGCCGGCGCCGACGCCAGTACAGGGATCGGTCACCACTGTTGAGCTCGGCGTATAAGTGGTGAAGATTATCGAATTGTTGAATGTCGTGGACGATGACAGTATCTTCTCGCCGTCCCAGCCTTGGTTCGCACTCAAGCCGTACTGATTCATATCGAGCTGCCAGCCATGGGATCCGGGCGGAATCGTCGGTGTCACGGTCGAGGTGATGTCCACCAGGCTCGCGGTGCTCGTCGTGACCTCCGCATCGCGGATCAACGGCACTTTCGTTCTGTCGTTGAAGTCCGTTTGCGGCAGCGTACCAAAGGGCGAGATGATATCCCTAACCGAATAGAAACGATCCTGCGCCGCTTGGTACGTTGGAGGCGTACCACTCGTCGGCGGCGGCGGCTGATCCAGCGGATGACCGCGGTACCCGGAGCCGATGGCAATGTTCAGATATCCGGCATCGCCCGGCTGATTCACCGATGCGACATCCGGCATATTGTAGAAGCGCCGGGTGCGGGTCTGGATCGGCGTCGTATCCTCATGGGTGCCGAGCGATGCGATTACGCCACCGGTCACTAGTGAGCTGGCCGGTTGGCCATTCGTAATATCAAAGCGCCAAAGCTGACCCGCCATATCACCGACATACATACGATCGGCGTAGCCATCGCCATTGAAATCAATCACGGCGACTCCTGAGGGGATCGCGTGATCCATACTGGAATTGTTGAAACTGAACGTCGTGGATCCACTTGGGACCGATATGGGGCCATTGCCGGCATCCCACAGCAAGGTGCCCTTCAGCGCATCGATCATGAAGATGTGATTGCCGACAACATCGTGCGGGACGTAAGTGTAACCGTCTTCGGAGGTGTCATATCCACCGCCGATCACCAGTACCAGCTTTTGGGAGTTCTGGGTCGCGCCACTGATATTCACACGCGTTATCTGGGGTTGCGACCATGCCTGGCCGATGCCCGGAAGTGGGCTGCCCAGCTGGTTGGTGTCGCTGATGCTCCACAGCAGCAGCGGAGCGTTTTTGTTCGTCACATCCATCGCATAGTAGGTGCTGGTATCCGTATTGCGGCCGGTGCCGAAGTACAGGATCACGCGATCGCCGGCCGCGGAGTCGATCGTGCCGTCGCCGTTGATGTCATAGGACAATACCGTAATCGCACCGTCGATGCCGTAATGCTTGGTGGTTGTCGCCGCGTCGTTGTACAGATCCACCAGATGAGGGAACATCTCCTGGGGAATGAACGTCCATAGCTCAACTCCCGTGTTGGCGTCCACGGCATGCAGATAACCATCATTGGTTGGCACGAAGGCGGCGATGTTGTTGGTGCCGTCCGAGTTCTTGCCGTAGATGGCGAGCGCCGGTGCGGTATGGATCGGATCGCCCATGTCATGCCGCATGTCGGTCGTGCTGCCGTTCTTATTGTCGTCGAGAATATCCTGGCCGCGCGCCCAGTTGATCAGGTCAGTCAGCGCAGGATCATTCGTCCCGCCGATATGCAGGTTCGTGGCCGTCAGAGCCGAATTACCCACATTGAATGCGCTGAGCGAGGCGCCTGTCCCGGCGGGGTTGGCGCCGATATAGGTGTATACATTGCGTGACGCATAGTTCGGGAGGTTGGCTGCGGCACCGCCCAGAGTTACATCGAAACCGTCGACCCCGGGGCTCCAATAGCTTTGCGCGGTGCTCAGGAAAAAGCCCGTCCCCGGATCCACGGCGGCTGCGCCGGTGGCGTCGACTACCTGGTTGTTGACGACCTTGTACTTCTTGACGTTGCCCGGCCAATGATAGGTGCTTTGCGGGCTGAATACCGACACATAGAGGTCGTTTAGCGTCTGAGTGCGATTGAATGCGTTCACGGCCACTGCCGGCGCCGAGAACATCGTGTTGGTCGTCACCACGGTGGACAGAATCTGGTTGAACGCGGCGGTCAGATCGGTCAGGCTGGTCGCCGTATAGGCCTGCCCGCCACCTTTTGAAGCGACATCTTGCAGGTAGGCGAACGCGGCGGTGGGCGCGCCGGAAGTGTCTGCGAAATCGTTGCCGAAGCCAATGAAGTACGATGTGACGTTCTGCATGCCTTTCACAGTCGGGTACAAGTCATTGCCGTGCATATATTTGGCGATCGCCGCGGAGCACCAACCCGAGCCGTCGGTGCCGGTTGTAGGAACGCTGGTTCCGAGCGCGGTATACATGGCCGACGTGCTGGTGTAGCACGCCCCACCGGTCGTCGAGAAATTCGGCAGGCCCTTGATCAGCCCATCGGCTTTCTTGTCATTGTTCGGCAATCCATCGGTCAGGAAGACCACGTAGTTTTTCTGGCAGCTGGTGCTGGCTGGGCTGGCATAGTTGGCGCCTGTGATGGTTGCCGGTTTGCGCGAGGAGGCGACACTGGGGTAAGCGCTCAGCGTGGCGGCGGTGCACGTCAACAGGCCCGATTGAGTCTGCCAATTAGTACACGCGTAATTCCAGGAGGTGTTGCCAAAATTCACGCCGCCGCCTGAGAAATACAAATAGGCTTCATACAGCGACTCGGAAATCGGTGTCGTGCCGGCGGGTGCGTCGCTGTTCACCGTGGCGAGGATGGCCGTTTTATTGGTTGGATTGAGCGGCAGAATCGGCTCCATTACCATGCCACCGTGACCAAGGGCGTCATAGCGCATCAGACCGACGTTCACATTGGAGACGCTGTTGAGAATGGATTTTATACCCTGCTGCAGGACTTCAACTTTCGTGTTCGACGTTGTGGTGCCGGAGTTGTAGTAGTAGTTGAGGTAGTTGGCGCTGTAGATCACATAACTGGTGCCGACATTGCCGGAGACGTTCCACCAGGAGTTGCCCGCCACGTCCCACAAGCCCACCGTGTTGCTGGGGTCGGAGATCTTGCTCGGATAGAGAGTGCTCCCGCCCGTCACGCCGTTTCCGGCCACACCGGCATCGTTCTTACACTCCACGCTGGTGCCGCTGGCAATACCGAGCGTGCCCTGCCACTCATAAACGGTAGTGGTCACCTTGTTCTTGCCCTTTCCAGTCGTGATTGTGAACGGACCCCACTGGATCAAATTGCCGCTGTAGAAACCCGGAGTCGCCGTCCCCGCACCGGTGGCCAGTGCCTTGGCGGCATCTACACACTTGAAATTAGACAGCGGGATGCTGTTGGTAGTGCCGCACGCCGGCACCTTACCGCCGGTGCCGTAGTAGACATTGGAGCTGCTGAAACCCGTGCCGCAGGTATTCTGCGAATAGGTGTTCGTGGAGTGGTACGGATGCTGTGTCGTCACGACGTCGGTCATGCTGCCCGACGAGTCCAGGATGAACATGATGTTGGCGTTGGCGCCGTTGTTGAGATTGTTGAAGAAAATCTCGGTGTCGTCAGCCAGTGCCAACGAGCAAAACAGCGTCGCCAACACGGCGCCCAGGTGTATTGCCGAGCGGTGGAACGTTTGGGTGTGCATAAGGTAGCCTCGTCGCGAAATGTTGGCGTTTAGGGTTGCGGCACGGTGAGTTCGACACGCGTGACAATGGAGTCGCTCAGCCGGTAATGGATCGTCAGCGGTTTGCCTGTGGCGTTGAGCGCCGCGGTGCTGAACTGCACCAGTGAGACTTCTTGAAAGTTCATAAAAAATTGCGAACTGGAGTCGAGCTGCAGCGATTGGAGGCGGCATTGCGGGCAACCCAGCACCTGGATCGTGCCAGCCAGCGACGACGGGAGATGCACCTGGTCCGCACTCGTCTCCACGGAGGCCTCCGTGACGGTGATCGGTGGATGTTGCGCATGTGCAAGGGTTGAGGCGGCGCTCAGAGCCAGCGCGGCGAGTGTTGATGTCCATGTGCTTTGCATAGAATTCTCCATCCATCAGGGTCGACGATGCGGCGCTAATTGAGTTGCGTCGTGGCGCCCAGCGGGTCGGGCGGGATACTGGGGTCATAGGGCGCAATCACGGCCACGCCTTGAACGTTTACGGCCTGCGCGCTGCGCACCGACGTGCCGGTGCTCGTGATTTCAAACTGATAGCTCGAGATCTTGCCGATGCTGGCACCCAATGACAGCGGCGGATTCTGGGGCGCGCCACCCAGAATTGGCTTGATCACCGCAGCATAGTTGTCGGACGGCGCATTGACCATCCCCGCGCTGACGGTCTGGTTGGCTGCGCCTGGAACGAATGTGCCCTGCACAAGACCCTGCTCAATGCCGGCTTCGGCCGCAGTAAAGGCATTGGCGCGAAACTGCTCGTTTCCGGTCATGGCATATTCCATGGTGACCGAATTGATTCCGGCGACGGCCAGAATCGTCAGCACGAGCAGCAGGACGAGGCTGGTGACGAGCGCGGCACCGCGCTGCCTCGAATGAATTGCCGGCATTTGCACGTTGGTCTCCATCAGGTCCCCAGCGCATTGCGAACCTGGATGGTTCGCGAAATAAGCAGCCGGCGGTAATGCATCACACTGTTCAATCCGGTATCCGCGGCCGCCGAGGGCTTGAAGGCCTTGGTAGCGGCGCCGGCGACGCTCAGATCTGCGGCCGTTCCGTTGGCCACCTGGCGATCCGCATAGGTATAGGTGTTGGTATCGGTGAAGCCATATTCCGGCGTGTCCGATCTCACCATCAGCCACAGGCGCACGGCGACGACCTGTCCGTTTGCGGCCAGGGCCGCCTTGAGGTCTGTGGGATTGACATAGCGGGCGGCCACGCCGGTGCCGATCGGATCGATGCCGAATTGCAGTTGCATATCCTCGACGCCCGCGATGACCTCTTGGTCGAAAAAGGCACTCTGGTTGCCGGCGGCGGATATCAGGGTCTTGCGCCGCAGGGAGGGAAATCCAGCCTGTTGCCTTGAATTCTGATCGACATAGTACGCATCAACGATCAGGTTGTTGACCTGCTGTGACGCGGCATTGCAGGAACTTCCGTTCGATATCAGGACTCCCTGTGTCCGCGAGGAGCAGATCTGCAGCCAGCTGGCGGTCGACGTGCTCTTGAATGCCGACGCGCGCCGCACGGTCAGCGTGTCGCTGGACAGCATGGGGCTGGTGTTCCATACCACCGAAGGCGCGTCCGTCGTGCTCAGCGAATTGCAGGCCGCATGGGCTGTCGCCGAACCATCCCAGGTCAGCAGATAGCTGTTGTCATCGGCCTGCAGGTTTGTGTTCAGATCCGTGGCGAAATTATTGCCGCAGGCGGTAACGCCCGCCCAGTTCGGGGCGGAGGTCGCGGTCTGCGGCGATTGGCCGGAGACGATGGACGAAGCGCCCTTGACCAGGCCCCAGTAATTGGACATTCGGATGTCCGGCTCGACGATCGACATCGCATAGCGGGCCGTCTCCTGCATGCGCGAAACACTCTCGTTGGCGTTGAAGGCGGTGTGGCCGTTTATGTAGACCTGGGTTGCGCCAATGATTAGTAGCAGGCCAATCACCATTGCGACCATCAATTCGACCAGGCTGAGGCCCGCCTGGCGGTGCTGGATCAAGATCTGCGACCGGTTGCTGGAATTGTGCTGTCTCATATCTGCATATTCAGAATGTATTGTTGGGTGGTGCCGCCCTGCTCCACCCAGCTCACCGTGATCTGGTAGGTGAAGGGGGCCGTGGCGCCCGGCGCGACGGTCACGGTGCCTGCGCCGGAAGGCAGGGCCTGCTGCACCTGCAGGCCCCAGAAAAACAGATCCGTGGCGGCCATGTCGGCGGAACTGCAGTTGGCCGCCCCAGTGCCGACGCAGCCCTTGTTCGCCCCGGCGCCCTTGTAGGCTGCGCTGGCATTGCGGTTGGCCCGGATCCGATCGGCGATATCGTCGGCAAGACTAATGGCTTGCGTGCGTGCGATGGAGCCGCTTCCCGAGCGCAGGGTCAGGGCGGACAGGCCGGCAATGCCCAGCATGCCGAACTCGAGCACGACCAATGCCGCGAGCACTTCCACCAGCGAGAAGCCTCGGGACCGGTGCCGCGCAGTTTGAAGCCGCCGAGTACTCACGGGCACGCCCCCGCGACGGTATTGGCAATTGCGGTCGCTACCTCGGTCTGTGTCTTGGTTACCCGGGCGCGGCCGGTGTTGGCGATCAGTACTGCCCGGGCCGCCGAATCTGTCCCGGAGAGGAGGACGGTGCCCCGCTGATCACACAAGATGATGTTGGAACTGGGGATGTGAGCGCCGGCCAGGTTCGCGAATCCGGTCGGCGCGTAGCTGACAATCCCATCGGCGTCGTTACGCACGCTAACCGAACTGTCCAGCAGAGCGTGCTTTTCGATGACAGCGTCGGCGGCGCTGTCGCGCTGCCAAGTGCCGTTGGTGTCAACGAAGACGAACCAGCCATTGAATGCGCCATAGCTGCAGGCGATGGTGGTATCGGATGCCGTTGGATCCGCGGTCGCACAAACGACGACGTTGAGCTGGCGTTTGACCGCCTCTGCACGGGCAATGTATAGCGAGCGCAGGAGGTCATTGGAGGCCGACGTCAGGCGGCTGTTCTGGATGAACGGACGCAGGTTCGGCAACGCGAGAGCCATCAGCACGCCTGCCACGGTGAGAGTCACCATGAGTTCAATCATCGTGAAGCCGCGCGCGCCACGCCGGTGGCCGGCTGACCTGCAGAATGTTGCATTGGACCGATTTACCATGACCGCACCTTACCGAGGCAAGCTTGCGCGAATCTGGCGATCAGATCACCTCGTGCCACCAATCTTTGAAACTGTGAGGGCGTTCACGTTGTCCTCGCGGGCCGGCACGCGAGGAAACCTCGCGCAACGCTTGGTTTTAGGGAAACAGCAGCAACACTTTGGTTCCGAGCCCATTTGCCCCGGCTCCGATGGACACCGAAGCGCCGTAGAGACCCGCGATTTCATCCACTATCGCCAGCCCCAGCCCACTGCCATGCCCGGGTGCATTCGGCGATCGATAGAACCTCTGACGCACTCGCTGGCGCTCAGCCTCCGGGATACCGGGACCGGTATCCTCCACCGCGAGGAAGGGCTTGCCGTTGTGCACGCCGGCGCTCGCGGTGACGCTGCCCCCAGCCGGCGTGTATTTCAACGCATTGTCGACCAGATTGCTCAACAGATCGTCGAGCAAGGAAGGATCGGCACGGATGCTGACCGACGTTGCTTCGACCCCCAAGTCGATGTTGGCTTGCAGGGCTCGATCGAAGAATTTGGCGACGACCTCGCCGACGATGGCATTTAGGTCCACCGACTGGTTCTTTGCCGCAATGTTCGCCGCGGGATCGGCGCGCGCCAAGGTGAGCAATTGATTGGCAGAGTGCGCCAATTGTCGTATCCCTTCTTGCAGCGTCAGCAAACGCCCCTTGATCGGCTGCGCGGCGGGCTCGGCAGCCAGCAAGTCCAATTGAGCCTGCATCCCGGTGATCGGCGTGCGCAATTGATGGGCGGTGTTGGCGATGAATTGTTGCTGCGACTGCGCTGCCGCGCGCAGCGTCGCGAAAAGCCGATTTAGCGTGATCACAACTGGAGCAATTTCTCGCGGCACTGAAGTCTCGACCAGCGGACGCAGGTCGAGCGGCGAGCGGGCCGCGATTTCATCGCGCAGTCTCTTTACCGGCCGGAGCCCCAGCTGAATGCCGATCCACACCAATACCAGAGTCACGTCCAACTGCACGAAATCCCACAGCAGCGTGCTCATGAAGCCGTACCTGACAGCCGGCTCGCTTGGCGGATGCACGTCGGCGACGGTTATCAAGATGACGCCGGCGCGCGTGTCGAAGCGAGTGGTCAGCGTACGCAAACTGCGCTGATCAACCTGCGACATTGAAAGGAGCTGGCTGGTTTCGTCGTTCATCGTGACGATGGGAAGTTGCGCGTCGCCGGCGAGCAGGCGCCCCTGCGCGTCGCGCAGCGCGAATTTTATCGAGTCCGCTGCCGGCAGCGGCGGCTTGCGGTCAGGGCTGCCGTCTAGGGTGACGGCGCCTTCCTTGACGAGCACATGCGTCATCAGAGAATTCGCTGCATCTTTCAGCCGCCGGTCGCTGCTGATGACTCCCGGTGCGACGCTGTTGAAGTAGTGCACCAACGATCCGCAAAGCGCCATCAGCATGAGCGGCACGGTCAGCCAGAAAATCAATCGACGGCTGATGGACGAGGTCACGCGGATTTTGCCTCTTCGAGGCGGTAACCCAGGCCCCGCAAGGTGCGGATGATGGCGGCGGTACCGAGTTTGGCCCGCAGTCGGGAGATATGGACTTCCACGGCGTTGGGCGTGACGTCGTGATCCGGACTTGCCACTGCTTGCTGCAGGCGTTCCTTGGATACGATCAATCCCATGCGTCGCACCAGACACTCGAGCACCAACCATTCGCGCGCCGTCAATTCGACTTCCGCCTCGTCGATGCACAGCTGCCTGCCCACGAGATCAACACTCATGCGGTTGAACTTGATGATGCCGCTCGCCGCGCCGTACGAGCGCCGCATGAGCGCCCGGCATCGCGCCGCCAGTTCCGCCGCCTCAAACGGTTTACTCAAGAAATCATCGGCGCCCAAATCGAGCGCTTTGACCTTGTCGGTCAGCGTGCACCGGGCGGTAAGAATGAGCGTGGGCAGCGACTTGCCGGCACTGCGCAGCCGGCGCACCAAGGTCAAGCCGTCGGCGCCCGGCAGGCCCACATCGATCACGGCCAGCGCGAACTCTTCATCGACAATTGCCGCTTGCGCCGCCTCGGCGCTCGTGACGCGGTGCACGGAATAGTTGGCCGCGGTCAAACCCCGCAGAATGGCGTCGGCAACGATGTCATCATCTTCTACGAGTAGCAGCCGCACGCGTCACTTTACTATGGGCAACGGCGTACTTTAAGCGCCGAGGCTTAAAGGTCGCCGACTGCGTGACCGCTTGGATTGGCCGGCTCATCGCGATTGCCGCCGAAACTGCTGCGGCGCGGTGGAACCAAGGCGCGCAGTTTGGCCTCGTAAGCCTTGGCGAAAGTCTCGGCGAACAAATGCGGAAATCCGTCGGCCGGACGTTGTGCCAGGCCGGAAAACAGCTCGGCATACAGATCCCAGTACTTTGCCTTGCTTTGACCGCCAAAGACGCCGCGCTTGCCTGCGCGCTCGAAGCGCTCCTCCAGTTCTTTCGGATCCACGCGGTTCAAAAATTCCTCGAATGCGGCACGCATTGCGGCCACTGTTGCGCCGTTCTGCGCCTTCAGCTCGCGGAAGTTCTCGCGGATGGCTTCGACCGACCCGGCGCGCGTCGACACCGTCGTCAGCAATCGCACCAATGCCTCATCGACTCCTTTGGAAAGGTTCAACGGCGACTCGGACGCTTCCGCCGCGAGCGCGGGAATCCTGAATCTGTTTCGAAACTCGTTGCGGCTTTGATTCAAGTCCATCAAACCCAACACAGTCTCGCGCAGCAACTGGCCGGCGAGCTGCAGCGCTGCGCCGCGTGCTTCCGGCGTGACGGTGCGAGGATCGATGCCCGCGCCGCGACAGAATGAAGCGAGTCCGATATCGAAATCACCTTCGTAGAGGGAGACACTCTGCGAACGGGACAGGGAAGGACTCGGCGCGAGCGGCGCAAGGGGCGCGCTTTCTCTTGGCGGTGGTTGCAGCGGAGTGTCCTTTTTCAGGGGCCGCGTCATCATGTGCCAGGGCGTCCCGGCTTCCTCCGCGGACCCTGCCGGGTGATCGACCGGCGGCAGGGACTGTCCGTACGCGTCGCGTGGCCGCACGCCGGAGTCCGCCGTCGACACGTCGCTGTTGCTGGGTTCCAGCAATTGGCTCAGGTCAAGGTCTGCGCCCAGGTCATTGGCCGTGGATTTTTTTGCAGCAGAGGAGGGTGCCTGGCCGTCATAAGCGATGATGGCGCTCTCTTCGGGAGGGAAGTCATTGCTTTTGTCAATACTGACCAAGAGTTCATATTCGCCCAAGCGTACGTAGTCGCCATCCTTGAGCGCATAGTCGTGGTACTTGCCCAGCGGAACCTGCGCGCCGTTGACGTAGGTCCCATTGGAGCTGGTATCGACCAGTATGTACGCGCCCGCCCGAAAATCGACTCGGGCGTGTTTGCCCGAGAGGTAACGCTCCGGGTCGGGTAGAATCCACTCATTGTCAGTCGCGCGCCCAATGGTGCCTCCGTGCACACCGAAGATTTTGGTGCCAAGCGCTCCGAGGCGGGTTGAGTGTTCGCTGACGACGCGTAAGCGCAGGGCCATAGTCATTCCCTCCAGCGGGTCTCAAGGTTTGCGCTAAGTGCCGGTATAATATGGTGAAATACTAGCAATGGTTGGAGCCTACTAAATGGCAGCGAGTCACATTTTCAAAGTTCTGTTCGTAAATCAGGGCAAGGTCTATGAGATCTACGCCCGTAAGGTGAGTCACGGCAGCTTATTTGGCTTCATCGAGGTCGAGGAACTGGTGTTCGGGGAACGCTCAACGGTGGTGGTGGACCCCGCTGAGGAGAAGATAAAGGCGGAATTCAACGAAGTAAAGCGCACCTATCTGCCCATGCATTCGGTGCTGCGTATCGATGAAGTGAAGAAACAGGGCGTCAGCAAGATCGTAGCGCTCGAGGGCTCCAATGTCTCGCAATTCCCTGTTCCAATCTATACCCCCGGCGGAGACTCCAGCGCTCGCAAATAGGCCGATTCCTGTAGAATGATTCATGTTTAGCCTTTTCGGCGCGCCGGCGCTGTCGCAATTTAGACTCGATGAGCTGCTGCGCGCGCTCAAGACCCAAGATTCGCGCATCACGAGGCTTGGCAGCCGCTGGATTCACTTCGTCGATACCTCTCGCGTCTTGAGCGAGTCTGAGCTTGACGTGCTGAGCAAGCTTTTGACTTATGGCACGGCCGATCCCGGCCTGCGCGCGGCCGATTCGCTACGGGAACCACGCGGCCACCGGATCTTGGTCACGCCGCGCGTGGGTACGGAGTCGCCGTGGTCGAGCAAGGCGACCGACATCCTGCACGTCTGTGGATTGAGTGCCGTGACTCGCGTCGAACGCGGCACGGTGTACGACGTCGAGTCCACCGCAGCTTTGAGCGTCGCGGATCTCAATAAATTGGCTGCTCACTTGCACGATCGCATGACGGAATCGGTGTGGGCAGATTCCGTGGAGCCTGTAGGACTGTTTCATGCAGCCCCGCCGCGGCCCTTGCGCCATGTCGCTTTGGGCGAGGGATCTGAAGCCTTGGCGCGGGCCAACCGCGACTGGGGCCTCGCGCTGTCAAGCGATGAGATCGACTATCTGGTGCGGGCGTTTCACAAGTTCAGACGGGATCCCACCGATGTGGAATTGATGATGTTCGCACAGGCGAACTCCGAGCATTGCCGGCACAAGATCTTCAATGCGGATTTCGTCATCGATGGTGAAACGATGCCGCGCTCGCTGATGGCCATGATTCGCGCCACCTACGCCCGCAATCCTGAAGGCGTGCTGTCCGCCTATCGCGATAACGCGGCCGTGATCGAGGGCGCGACAGCCACCCGATTTTTTGCGGATCCGCTCACGCAGCGCTACGTCGGCAGCATGGAGCCGCTGGATATTTTGATGAAGGTGGAGACGCACAATCACCCCACCGCCATCTCGCCTTTCCCCGGGGCAGCGACGGGCTCCGGCGGCGAGATTCGAGACGAAGGCGCCACCGGAATCGGTGCCAAGCCCAAAGCCGGATTGACCGGCTTCTCGGTATCCAATCTGAGAATTCCCGGTATGACGCAGCCCTGGGAAATCGACGGCGGAAAACCCGACAGAATAGCCTCCGCGCTCGAGATCATGATCGCCGCACCCATTGGGGCGGCCTCTTTCAATAATGAATTCGGACGCCCGAACACCTGCGGCTATTTCCGCGTGTTCGAGCAGCAAACTGCTGCCGCTGGACGATCGCTGATTCGCGGCTATCACAAACCCATAATGGTCGCCGGCGGCCTGGGCAATGTGCGTCGCCAGAACGTAGAGAAAAAGGACGTCGTTGTCGGCGCTCCGCTCGTTGTGCTCGGTGGTCCCTCCATGTTGATTGGATTGGGCGGCGGCGCCGCCTCCTCAGTGGGCAGCGGCCAGAGCTCATCCGAATTGGATTTCGCGTCGGTGCAGCGCGGCAACGCCGAAATTCAGCGCCGTGCCCAAGAGGTGATCGATCGCTGCGTTGCGTTGGGCGATGCGAATCCCATCTTGTTGATTCATGATGTGGGCGCGGGCGGACTGTCGAACGCGTTGCCCGAAGCCATTGCACACAGTCATCGCGGCGGGCGCATCGATCTGCGCAAGATTCCCAGCGCCGAATCGGAACTCTCGCCGATGGAGATCTGGTGCAACGAAGCGCAGGAGCGCTACGTGCTTGCGTTGGTACCCGGGTGCATCGCCCAATTTGCCGCACTTTGCGAACGCGAGCGCTGCCCCTTTGCGGTGGTGGGCGAAATCACGGGAGATGGGCGGCTTGTGGTGTCTGATCCGCAGCTTCACGGCACGCCGGTCGACATGCCCATTGAGGTGCTGCTGGGAAAGGCACCGCGCATGACCCGCGATGTGCGATCGACGCCCAAGAGTACCTCGGAGCTCGCGACCGGAACGTCAACCCTGGCCGACTCGCTCGATCGCTTGCTGTGCCTGCCGACGATTGCCGATAAGTCTTTCTTGATCACCATTGGCGATCGGACCGTGGGCGGCTTGATCAGCCGTGACCAAATGGTGGGGCCGTGGCAGGTCCCTGTCGCCGACGTCGCCGTAAGTTTAAGTAGTTACGACGAATACAGCGGCGAGGCGATGGCCATGGGGGAACGAACTCCCGTAGCGGTACTCGATGCGCCGGCATCGGGACGATTGGCCGTTGCCGAGGCGTTCACTAATATTCTGGCCGCAGACATTCGTCGTTTAACCGACATTCGCCTATCGGCGAATTGGATGGCCGCCTGCGGAGAGCCGGGTGAGGATGCCGATCTGTACGCCACCGTGCGTGCGGTCAGTGAGCTCTGTACGACGCTGGGTATCACCATTCCCGTGGGCAAGGACTCCTTGTCCATGAAGACCACATGGCGGGATGCCGGCGGCGAGCATGCCGTCATCGCGCCCATATCGCTGATCGTCTCGGCGTTCGCGCCGGTAACGGACGCGCGTTCGACGCTGACGCCCGAGCTTGATCTGTCGCAGCCCTCGCGCCTGCTGCTCATTGATCTAGGCGGCGGCAAGAATCGCCTGGGAGGTTCGTGCTGGGCGCAGGTGCACCTGCAGAGCGGCGGGATTCCTGCGGATCTGGACAGTCCGGGTCTCTTGAGCGCGCTTTTTGCAGCAATGCGTACGCTTAAAGATCAAGGGTTGGTGCTGGCCTACCATGACCGTTCCGACGGCGGCTTGGTGGTCACGTTGCTCGAGATGGCGTTCGCGGCTCATTGCGGTCTGCGCATTGACTTGGGAAGGGCGGATGACACGATCGCCGCGTGCTTTTCCGAGGAGTTGGGCGCGGTCATCCAGGTGCCGCTGGCGCGCATCGCCGAGGCGCGGCATATTCTGGAGCGTCATGCCTTGGGCGCGCTCACGCGCGACATCGGCGAGCCGGTAGCCGGATCCGAGGTGCGCTTGAGCGCCAATGGCAACGTCGTCTATTCCGGCTCGCGCCTTGCTTTACATCGGCGCTGGAGCGAAGTGTCGTTTCGCATGCAGTCGCTGCGCGATAATCCGCAGTGCGCGCAGGAGGAATATTCGCGACTCGAGGATGCGGGCGATCCCGGGCTGCATGCCGCCTTGAGTTACGACCCGAAGGCGGATGTCGCCGCACCTTTTATCAACAGCGGCGTGCGGCCGGCGATCGCGGTGCTGCGCGAACAGGGGGTCAACAGCCACACCGAAATGGCCGCGGTGTTCACCCGCTCGGGGTTCGATGCGTACGACGTGCACATGACCGACATTCTGGCCGGTCGCGTGCGCTTGGGCAGATTCCACGGACTGGTGGCCTGCGGCGGCTTCTCGTATGGCGATGTCTTGGGTGCGGGCGAGGGTTGGGCTAAGTCCATTCTGTTCAACGCGCGCGCCCGCGAGGAATTTGCCGCCTTCTTCGCGCGCGAGGCGACATTTACCTTGGGCGTGTGCAATGGCTGTCAAATGCTGTCGGCACTCAAAGACCTGATTCCGGGCGCCGCGGCATGGCCGCGTTTCGTGCGCAACCGCTCGGAGCAGTACGAGGCGCGCTTGTCGCTGGTGCGGGTCCCTAATTCCAATTCGGTGCTGTTCAGCGGCATGCAGGGTTCGGTCTTGCCCATTGCCGTCGCGCACGGCGAGGGACGGGCGGAATTCGACGGCAGCGGCAGTGCAGACGCCCTGATGGCGCAGAATCTAGTGACGCTGCAATACGTGGACCATCGCGATCAGCCCACGGAGAGCTATCCTTTCAATCCCAACGGTTCCGCCTTGGGGTTGGCGGGACTGTGCAACACCGACGGGCGCGTGACGTCAATCATGCCGCACCCGGAACGGGTGTTTCGCAGCGTGCAAAATTCCTGGGTCTCCAAAGACTGGTCGGAAGACGGCGGCTGGACGCGCCTGTTCCGAAACGCGCGGGTATTTGTCGGCTAAGACTCGCTCGTCGGCGTCGTCAGCCCGCTTCGGCCTGGTTCGGCGCGACGAACCGGCGAAAGGTCATCGCCTGCACCAGTCGCGCTTTGCGTACGAAGGTTTGATAGAGCAGGTCGCGCATGACTTCCAGCAGAATTCCTGCGTGTTCCGAGTCCAGGTTGGGTTGATTGGGCCAGGGATCGCTGTCGCTGCCGAATAGAACCCCGCGCAAGGCCGAAAAGGTGTCGTCGTCAAGATCCGCCAAAGCGCGAATTTCCTGAAGCGTATCGAACAGCTCCAACTTGCCGCGCTCACCGAGTTCGCGAAATAGTGACTGCGCCGTGCGCCGGCTCATCGAGCCAAACGCGCTGTAACAGGCCGCCGAATAGCAGTTGAGCGCTTCTTTGAACAAACCCTCCGCCTCTTCGGGCAGATACGTCAACGGGAAATTCTCGCGCGCGCGCTCGATTTCCACGAAGTTCGGAGAGAGTTCTATCCGCAGCGCCGTATAGGATTTCGCGGCAAACTTGAGGAATATCGGCTCGATACAGGTGTCGCAGCGGAACACAATGCCGATGTGCTTCGGCTTGCGCCGGCTAAGGTCATCGAATTTGGGTACCGCAACCGGGGTCAGATGCGTCAGCGTCTGGCAGTGGGGACAGGTCAGGGCGATGCCTTGATAATCGACGTGTAGCTCGTCCTGCGGCGTGATGTAGATGCTCATAAGTCACCCCGTGAGTGGTTTGTAGCGAATTCGGTGAGGCTGGTTGGCGTCTTCGCCTTTGCGTTTTCGATAGTCCTCGACATATTCCTGATAGTTACCCTCGAACCAAACGACTTGCGAGTCGCCTTCGAACGCCAGGATATGCGTCGCGATGCGGTCCAGGAACCATCGATCGTGCGAGATGACCACGGCACACCCCGGGAAGGCGACCAATGCGTCTTCGAGAGCACGCAGCGTTTCGATATCCAGATCGTTGGTCGGCTCGTCGAGCAGCAGCACATTGCCGCCCGCTTTCAATACTTTGGCGAGATGCACCCGGTTGCGCTCGCCGCCCGAGAGCTCGCCGATCATCTGTCCTTGCTGCACGCCCTTGAAATTGAAACGGCCGACATAGCCGCGCGAGGAAGTTTCGTAGTTGCCGACCTTGATGAGGTCCAGACCGCCGGAGATCTCTTGCCACACGGTATTTTTGTCGTTGAGTGCCTGCCGCGACTGATCTACGTAGGCCAGTTTGACGCTGGGTCCCAATCGAATCTCGCCGCTGTCCGGCTTCTCGATGCCGGATAGCATGCGGAACAGCGTGGTCTTGCCGGCCCCATTCGGACCAATGATGCCCACTATGCCGCCGGGCGGCAAATTGAAGCTCAAGGAATCAATCAGCAATCGGTCGTCATAGCCTTTTCTCAAGTTCTTACACTCGATGACCAGATCGCCCAGGCGCTCGCCCGGCGGGATATAGATTTCGTTGGTCTCGTTGCGCTTCTGGAATTCCTGGGAAGCCAGCTCTTCATATCGTTGCAATCTGGCTTTGGATTTTGCCTGCCGTGCCTTGGGGTTGGTGCGCACCCACTCCAACTCGCGTTTCAAGGTTTTTGCCAGCGCGTCTTGCTGCCGCTCCTCCTGGGCGAGGCGCTGTCCTTTCTGCTCCAGCCACGAGGAATAATTTCCCTGCCAAGGAATCCCGTGCCCACGGTCCAACTCCAATATCCACTCGGCGACATTGTCGAGAAAGTATCGATCGTGCGTAACCGCAATCACGGTGCTCGGATATTCTTCCAGAAAATGTTCCAGCCACGCCACCGATTCGGCGTCGAGGTGATTCGTCGGCTCGTCGAGCAGCAGCATGTCGGGCTTCGACAACAGCAAGCGGCACAACGCGACGCGGCGCTTCTCGCCGCCTGAAAGCTTGCCGACGAGCGCATCCCAGGGCGGCAGACGCAGCGAGTCCGCGGCGATCTCGAGCTTGCGTTCCAGCTCCCATCCACCGACGGCGTCGATCTTATCCTGCATCTTGGCCTGTTCCTCCATCAGCTTGTTCATTTCGTCATCGGACAGAGGTTCCGCGAACTTGTCGCTGATGGCGTTGAACCGATCAATCAAGCTCTGTACGTCGCCGACTCCCTCACCGACCACCTCGCGCACCGTCTTGGTTTCGTCCAGCAGCGGCTCTTGCGGCAAGTAGCCGACCTTGATGCCCGCCTGCGCCCGCGCCTCGCCCTCGATGTCCTTGTCGACCCCGGACATGATTTTGAGCAGCGTGGATTTTCCGGAACCGTTCAATCCGAGCACACCGATCTTGGCGCCGGGAAAAAAACTCAAGCTGATATCGCGCAATATAATGCGCTTGGGTGGCACGACTTTGCCAACCCGGTTCATGGTGTAAATGAACTGAGCCATCTATTGCCTGTATTGAAGTGATCGCGGGAATTCGCGGGGAACCACACGAATTATCCGCGACTCCCCTGGCGTTGTCACGGTGCGCCTTTCTCCCTAGGGAACCCTGGCCGAATAAGCTACAATTACCGGCTATCTTTGGAGAATCGTGCATGTTTAACGCCAAAATGACCATTGCCGGCTTCGATCCCGAACTTGCCCAAGCGATTGCGGGCGAGCGCGGCCGCCAAGAGGATCATATCGAACTGATTGCTTCGGAGAACTATGCCAGTCCACGGGTTCTCGAGGCGCAGGGCACGGTGCTCACGAACAAGTATGCCGAAGGCTACCCCGGCAAGCGCTACTACGGGGGGTGCGAATTCGTCGATATCGCCGAATCGCTGGCCATCGATCGTGCAAAGCAGCTATTTGGCGCCGCGTACGCCAACGTTCAGCCGCATTCGGGCTCCCAGGCCAATGCGGCCGTTTACTTCGCGCTGCTCAATCCCGGAGACACGATCCTGGGGATGAGCCTCGATCACGGCGGCCATTTAACCCATGGCGCCAAGGTCAATTTCTCCGGCAAACTTTTCAAAGCGGTTCAATACGGGATCGTGCCCGAGACCGGCATCATCGATTACGATCAAGTGGACCGTCTCGCGCAGGAGCATCGTCCCAAGATGATCGTGGCGGGATTCTCGGCCTATTCGCGCGTCATCGATTGGGCGCGCTTTCGCGCCATCGCCGATTCTATCGGCGCGTACTTGTTCGTCGATATGGCGCATGTCGCGGGGCTGATCGCCGCCGGCCACTACCCCAATCCGGTGCCGTTCGCCGACGTCGTGACCACGACCACGCATAAGACCTTGCGCGGTCCCCGCGGCGGCTTGATTCTGGCGCGGCCGCATGCCGACTTGCACAAAAAATTCAACTCCATGGTGTTCCCGGGAATTCAAGGCGGCCCGCTGATGCATGTGATCGCCGCCAAAGCGGTTGCTTTTCTGGAAGCCCTGCAGCCGGAATTCAAAGCCTATTCTGCGCAGGTCATTGCCAATGCGCGCGCGATGACCAAGGTGCTGCAGCAGCGCGGCTACAAAATCGTTTCCGGGGGCACCGACAATCATTTGTTCTTGCTCGATCTCATCGATAAGAACATCACCGGCAAGGATGCCGACGCTGCCTTGGGCAGTGCGCACATGACGGTCAATAAGAACGCGGTGCCCAACGATCCGCGTCCGCCTTCGATCAGCAGCGGTCTGCGCATCGGCACGCCTGCCGTGACGACGCGCGGCTTCAAAGAACCCGAAGTACAGCAGCTGTCCAACTGGATCGCCGATGTGCTGGATCATCTGGGTGATGAATCGGTGCTGCAGCGGGCCCGCGCCGAGGTGGTGGCGATCTGCCGGCGATTCCCGGTCTACGGTTAGCGATCGATGAGCAGTTCCGATGCATTGCCCTTTTTGCGGTCACACCGAGACTAAGGTGATTGACTCTCGCCTCGCCGGCGAGGGGCGGCAAATTCGCAGGCGCCGCGAATGTCTGGCATGCACCGAGCGATTCACCACCTTTGAAGCAGCAGAACTGCTGTTGCCGACCGTCGTCAAGGGCGATCGCAGCCGCGAGCCTTTCGATGAGAAAAAACTCCTTACCGGCATGCAGAAAGCGCTTGAAAAACGTCCCGTGTCGCGCGAAGCGATTGAAGCCGCCGCGGCGAGAATATGTCACAAGCTGCGCAGCTTGGGAGAGCGTGAAATCGCCTCGCGCAGCATCGGGGAAATGGTGATGGAGGAACTGCGCCATCTGGACGAGGTGGGGTATGTACGGTTCGCGTCCGTATACCGCAGCTTCCAGGATTTGGACGCCTTCCGCACGGAAATCGATCAGCTGCGCAAGCATCGCCGCCGTCGGGAACCCAGCAAGGATCAATTGCCGCTGCTTCCGGGCGATGCCGGCGATGATGAGGATCATGAGTAAGCAATCCGCGTCGCAAGACCGGGCACATATGGCGCGTGCGCTGGAACTGGCCGCACTGGGTCTGTACACGACTGATCCGAATCCGCGCGTGGGATGCGTGGTGGCGAATGCCGACGGCATGCTGGGGGAAGGTTGGCATGCACGCGCCGGTGAGCCCCACGCGGAAGTGCTGGCGCTGCGTGCCGCCGGGCCGCAGGCACGGGGCGCGAGCCTTTATGTCACGCTGGAGCCGTGCAGTCATACCGGACGCACGCCGCCTTGCGCGGATGCCCTGATTGCCGCCGGCGTCGCGCGCGTTGTGTGCTGCACGCGTGATCCCAATCCTAAAGTCGCCGGCGCCGGGATCGAGCGCCTGCTGCGGGCCGGCATTGCCGTGGAGGTGGGTCTGTTCGCCGATGAGGCGCGCAGCCTCAACGGCGGTTTTTTTTCGCGCTTCGAGCGCGGCCGCCCGTACGTCCGGCTGAAGCTGGCCATGAGCTTGGATGGGCGCACGGCTCCCGCAGGCGGCCGCCGGATGTGGATCAGCGGGGAAGCGTCGCGTGCGGATGTGCAAACATGGCGCGCCCGCAGTTCCGCCGTGCTCACCGGCGCCGGCACCGTGCGTACCGACGATCCACAGCTCAACGTGCGCTTGCGCTACGGCCCATGGGTTCGCCAGCCGCTTCGCGTAGTGCTCGATACCATGCTGACATCGCCGCGCAGTGCAAAAATATTCAACGACGACGAGGCGCTGGTGTTTGCCGCGGCGGATGCGGCGCTGGGGGCGTTCAAGGATCTGAAGGTGGAACGAATTCCACGCACCGGCGGCGGTCTGGATCTTGACGCAGTCATGCAGAACTTGACCGCGCGTGAAGTCAACGAGCTATTGCTTGAATGCGGGCCGACGCTGGCGGGGGCGTTCATCGCCAAGCAGCTGGTCGACGAACTCGTGCTGTACGTCGCGCCCAAACTGCTGGGGTGTGACGCGGCGCCGCTGATGCGCATTCAGCTTGGCGTCCAGATGTTGCCGGTCTTTGAATTCAGCGATATGCAGCCGATGGGAGAGGACGTGCGTCTGATATTGAAGGTCAAGAAGTCATAACCATGTTTACCGGAATCATTTTGGCAAAGGGCCGCGTCACGTCTCTCACCGAGCGGGACGGTGACTTGGAATTGGGCGTCGATGCCGCGGGGCTTGACGTTGCGCGCATCGCCATCGGCGACAGCGTCTGTGTCCAAGGCGTGTGCCTCACCGTGACCCGCAAGCAGGACATGTGTTTTTATGCAGACGTGTCGCGCGAGACCATGGCCAAGACCACCTTGGGAAAACTGAAGGTTGGCTCAAACGTGAATCTGGAGCCCAGCCTGCGCGCCGGCGACCCGCTCGGCGGCCATATGGTCAGCGGGCACGTCGATGCAGTCGGCAATCTTAAGCGCATCGATCCGGACGCGCGCTCCTGGCGCCTGGAATTCGAGTTGCCGCCTACGCTCTCGCGGTTCGTGGCCGCCAAAGGCTCGATCTGCCTCAACGGCGTCAGCCTGACTGTCAACAAAGTCGACGGGCTTATATTCGATGTCAACATCATCCCGCACACCCAGGCGGTCACGACACTGGGTGAGCTTCGAGTCGGCGATGGGGTCAACGTCGAGATCGACGTCGTTGCGCGCTACTTGGATCGGCTCACGCGCTCCGGATAGCCTCCAACTCGGGCTACAATAGCGACCTGGATTATTGCCCAAGGCGACACATGGCTGCGTTCAACACCATCGATGAAATTCTAGAGGACCTGCGCCGCGGAAAAATGGCGGTGATCATGGACGATGAGGACCGGGAAAATGAGGGCGACCTGATCATGGCCGCGGAATGCGTCCGGCCCGAGGATGTGAATTTCATGGCGCGCTACGGCCGCGGCCTCATCTGCCTGACCTTGACCCGTGAGCGCTGCCGCCAGCTTCGGCTGCCGCTGATGGTGAGCGACACCGACTCCTCGCATCGTACGAATTTCACCTTGTCGATCGAGGCCGCGGAAGGCGTGACCACGGGAATCTCCGCGCACGACCGCGCGCACACGGTCAAAACCGCCGTGGCGCCCAACGCGAGGCCTGAAGACTTGCGGCAGCCCGGCCATATCTTCCCGCTGATGGCGCAACCGGGCGGCGTCTTGACGCGCGCCGGACACACCGAGGCCGGTTGTGATCTTGCACGCCTGTCAGGGCTCTCCGCCGCCGCGATGATCGTAGAAATTTTGAATGATGACGGGACCATGGCTCGCCGGCCGGATCTCGAACTGTTCGCAAAAAATCACGGCCTGAAGATCGGCACCATCGCGGACTTGATCCGCTATCGCTTGAAGAATGAGCGCTCGGTGGAGCGCGTCTACGATGAGCCCGTCGATACCGAGTACGGCGGTTTCAGACTCTGCTGTTACGAGGACCATGTGAACAAGACCGTGCATATCGCGTTGGTGAAAGGCGATTTGAATTCCAGCCTGCCGCCGCTGGTGCGGGTGCATATCAAGGACACGTTGCGGGATGTGGTGGGCGTCTGCAGCGAGAAGCTGGGCTGGCCGCTGCGTGCGGCCATGCGCCGCGTGGCAAAGGAGGATTCGGGCGTCGTGGTGATACTGCGGTCGGAAGAATCCGCACGAGAATTTATGGACAGCCTGAGGCAGATCGAGGCCAAGCCCGCCGCCCGCCAGCGAGCCGGTGCCACCGTGGTACGCACCTACGGCATCGGTGCGCAGATTCTCAAGGATCTGGGATTGAAGCGCATGCGGGTCTTGAGCGCGCCCAAGCAGCTGCAGGGGCTGGCTGCCTTCGATCTTGAAATTACCAGCTATGTGGACGGCGATGAGTGAGCGCGGCCACGCGGAATACTTGAGACAAGCTCCTCGGCTTATAATGACCGTCTGCCAACGCGAGGAATGACTTGTGTCCAATGATCAGCCGAAGATAGTCGAGGGAGAACTGCTCGCCCGTGATTTGCGCTTTGCGCTCATCGCCGCACGGTTCAATGATTTTGTGGTCGAGCCGCTGCTGCGCGGCGCGCTCGATGCGTTGAAACGGCACGGTGTGGTTGAGAAGCAAATCGAAATCGTGCGCGTACCGGGGGCGTTCGACATCCCCATCGTTGCCCGCAAGTTGGCGATGTCGCATCGCTACGAAGCGCTCATTGCGCTAGGCGCTGTGATCCGCGGTCAAACGCCGCACTTCGACTATGTTGCCGGTGAATGCGCCGGCGGCATTGCGCGTATCGCTCTGGAGTCCGGCGTGCCGATTGCCTTCGGAGTCCTCACCACCGACACCGCGGAACAGGCAATGGATCGCGCCGGCGGCAAGGCCGGCAACAAGGGGGCCGATGCCGCAATGGTTGCCATCGAGATGGCAAATCTGTTGCGCCGCCTGGACAATTAAGTGATTTCAAGGGACTCAAGCCATCGAGCTCGAAGTCTCGCGCGGCGCCTGGCGCTGCAAGCGCTCTATCAGATTCAGATCAATCCGCTTCCGTGGCAGGACGTGCAGCTGCAATTCGCCGCGGATCCCGAGGCGGAGCGGGTCGATCGGGATTACTTTCGGCAATTGATCGAGGGGATAGCGCCCAATCGCGAGTCACTGGATTTGCGATTGTCGACCTTAAGCGAGATTCCGCCTCAGGAACTGGATCCGATCGAACATGCTGTCCTCTGGCTGGGGTTGCATGAGCTGCAGTCGTGCCCCGAATTGCCGTACCGGGTGGCGCTCGCCGAAGCCGTGCAACTGACCAAACAGTTTGGGGCGACGGATGGGCACAAGTTCGTCAACGCCGTGTTGGATCGAGCCGCCAAAGAATCGCGACCGCAGGAGTACGGTCGCCCGGTCGAGTGAGTCGATGAGTTCGCCGCCATCCGATTTCGGCGAATTTGAATTGATCCGCCGTTTTTTTGTCCGCAGCCAAGGAACGCGGCGCGGGTCGGGAGTTATCTTAAGTATCGGCGATGACGCGGCGCTCCTCGATCTTCCCAAGGGTGCGGACTTGGTGGCTGCCGTCGATACGATTGTCGCGGGCCGTCATTTTCCGGAGGACGCCGACGCGCGTTCGATCGGCCATCGTGCCCTCGCAGTAAATTTGAGCGACATCGCTGCCATGGGCGCAACTCCGTTGTGGGCAACGCTGGCATTGACCCTGCCCAGTGTGGATCCGGAATGGTTGACCCGATTTGCAGCAGGATTTTTCGATCTTGCCGATGCGCACGCGGTTGCCTTGGTCGGCGGCGATACCACGCGCGGTCCGCTGACCGTCAGCGTACAGATTTTGGGGCACGTGCCGCACGGCGCCGCACTGCGCCGAAGCGGCGCGCAGGCCGGAGATTTGTTGGCGGTGAGCGGCACGCTGGGGGATGCCGCCGCGGGCCTGGCCATGCTCAGGGCATCATCGCCGAGCGCCGGCCGCCACGACGTCGACGAACTCATTCGTCGTTTTAATTTCGCGGAGCCCAGGGTGCAGCTTGGTTTGTCCGCGCGCGGCATAGCGACCGCGGCGATGGACTTGTCTGACGGCTTGGTCGGAGACCTGCCGAAATTGGCGCAGGCCAGTGGCCTCGCTGCGCACATCAGCGTCGAACGGCTGCCGTTGTCGGCCGCCATGCGGGCCACGGTCAGCGCCGGACAAGCCCTCGATTGGGCCCTCGCCGGCGGCGATGACTACGAATTGCTGTTGGCCGTGCCGCCTGCGCGTTTCGCCGAACTCAAGGCCGCGGCCGATCGATTGAACTTAATGCTGACCACGATCGGTGAATTCTGTGACGGCGTGGGCGTGACGTGGTCGCGAAACGGCAAGGAATTTGTACCCGGCGTCTCAGGTTTCGACCACTTTGGCCGAGCCTCGACCCAAATCACAGTTTAGCTCCAGCCACCCCAGTATCCTCGCGTCATCGAAGTCGAATGACGCCCGCTGCGCACGGTTACCCTTGACCAATACTCGCTCCACCAGTCTTGCGAAAGCCCAGTCCGGCCGCGGTTCATTGCCGGAGAAAATCGGCAAGTACGTGATCATCAATGAAGTGGGGCGCGGCAGCACCGGCGTCGTCTATCTCTCGCACGATCCGTACTACGGCCGCGACGTGGCCATCAAGGTCTACAACGTCGATGCCAGCGGCGATGAAAATCGCAAGCGCATCGCCCGCAAGATGTTTTTGTCCGAAGCGCACATGGTCGGCATGCTTCAGCATCCGAACATCCTGCCGATCTACGACGCCGGCGAAGAGAATGGCCACTGCTACATCGTGACCGAGCACGTGCATGGGGCACGCACCTTGGCCGCCTACTGCCGTCCCGATAATTTGCTGCGCGTCGACGATGTTGTCGAGCTGGTATACAAAGCAGCGCGCGCACTGCACTACGCCCACAGCCGCGGCGTGATTCACCGCGACATCAAACCCAGCAACATCATGCTCACCCTCGAGAGCGACGTGCGGATCATCGATTTCGGGATCGCGCTGGTGGCCGATTCGGAGATTTCGCGGATCGAAGGAATTGCCGGCAGCCCGTCTTACATGTCTCCCGAGCAGGTCCAGTCGATCGAACTGACCAATCGTTCCGACCTGTATTCCTTGGGCGCCGTCATGTACGAGCTGCTGACGGGACACCGGCCCTTCAGGGCCGGCAATTTGCAGAAATTGCTGCACCAGATCGTGTTCGCCACCCCGCCGCCGATTCATACGCTGCGTCCCGAGATTCCCGAGGAGCTCGAGAACGTAACGGCGATGGCGCTGCAGAAAGATCCGGAGAAGCGCTACAAGACTGGTCTGGACTTCGCCGCTGAACTGACCCGGGTGCATCAGAAGTTGCGCGCGCAGTACAACCGCATTGATCAGCAGGAACAGTTCAGCTTGCTGCGCAAATTGAAATTCTTCCATGAGTTCTCGCACGGCGAGATCTGGGAGGTACTGCGCGCCAGCAGCTGGCAGGACTATGCGGACGCCGAGGAAATCGTCAAGGAAGGCGAGATGGACGACAGGTTCTACATCATTGTTCAGGGACGGGTCGGCGTGCAGCGCAATGCCAAGGCATTGGGCTATTTGGAAAGCGGTGATTGCTTCGGCGAAACCAGTTATGTGCGTGGTGCGAAGCGCACCGCCACGATTTTCGCCTCCGGTTCCGTCACCGTGATGAAAGTGAGTTCAACGCTGCTCGAGCAGGTTTCCGCGGAGTGTCAGCTGCGATTCAACCAGGTGTTCCTGCGCAGCATGATAGGACGCCTGCAAAACGCGGAACGCAGCGCCTCCTAAGGGGCTGTTTCTTTGTCGTGTTCAATCATCGCATAAGCCGAATGATTGTGAATCGACTCGAAATTCTCCGCCTCGACGACGTAAGCGCGAACACGCTTGTCCTTGTTGAGCGCCACCGCGACGTCGCGCACCGTATCCTCGACGAATTTTGGATTGTCGTAAGCGCGCTCGGTGACGAATTTCTCGTCGGGGCGTTTCAAAATTCCGTAAACCTCGCATGAAGCTTCGCGCTCGGCGAGTTCGATCAGCTCCTCCAGCCACATGTGCTCGACCAGCCGCGCCGTCAAGGTAATGTGCGATCGCTGATTGTGCGCGCCGTAGTCCGAGATTTCCTTCGAGCACGGGCACAAGCTGGTCGTCGGCACGACCACCTTGAGCCAGACTTCCGTCTTGCCGTCGCGGTGTTCGCCGAAAATCGTGGCCTGATAGTTCATCAGACTCTCGACGCCTGAT
>Ga0193728_1000222_pt1 | contig 26472 bp, 27 predicted proteins | sample U1c1metaG_FD_143037 | JGI IMG/M metagenome (GOLD analysis project Ga0193728, IMG submission 143037) | Soil microbial communities from a riparian zone of the East river system, Colorado, United States - U1c1 | ecosystem: Environmental > Terrestrial > Soil > Riparian zone | place: USA: East River... | reverse complement strand
ATACTGCCGCGCGAGCTCAAGAAGACCTACCGCAAGCTCGCGCGGCAGTATCACCCCGACTCCAATGCGGGGGATGCCAAGGCGGAGGCGCGCTTCAAGGAAATCAGCGAGGCGTACTCGGTACTGGCGGACCCCGAACAGCGCACGGAGTATGACCAGGTTCGTGCCATGGGGTCCGGTGCTCGATTCACGTCGGGCGCGGGCGGAGCGCCGGGCGGATTCGAGGATGTCTTCGGCAGCATGTTCAGCGGGGGTAATCGCCGCGCGGGTACCCCGCAGGGCGGATTCGGGCGCACCTCGGGCGGCTACCAGGGCTTCGGCGGCCCGACTCGCGGCCGGGATCTGGTCGCGAACACGACCCTCGACTTTCTCACCGCGATCAACGGCGACACGATCACCCTCCAGCCCTCCGGCGGAAAATCGATCAAGGTCAAGATTCCTGCCGGAGTGAGCGACGGGCAGAAGATCCGGCTGAAGGGCAAGGGCGAGCCGAGTCCGGACGGTGGCGAATCCGGCGACCTCGTTCTCACGGTGACCGTTCGCAAGCATCCGGTATTCGAGCGTGACGGTCTGAACCTTCGGGTCGATGTGCCGGTGACGTTCGTCGAGGCGACGCTGGGCGCGACTGTCGAGGTGCCAACGCTCGGCGGCGAACCCGTGCGACTTCGCGTCGCCGCGGGTACTCCAAGCGGTCGCGTACTCCGGGTCAAGGGACGCGGCGTCGCAACCCCGAAGGGAACCGGCGACCTGCTGGCATCCGTTCACGTTGCGGTGCCGAGTCACCTGAGCGACGCGGCCAGGAAGCATCTCGAGGCGTTCGCCGACTCGATGCCGAAAGAGAACCCGCGCGCCGAGCTCCTGGAACAGGCGGGGGGCCTTCGCTGATGGACGAGAAGAGCCCGATCTTCGCAATCGCCGTCGCGGCGGAACTGGCGGCCATGCACCCGCAGACGCTGCGGCAGTATGACCGACTCGGTCTCGTGAGCCCCACGCGCACGGCGGGCAAGTCCCGCCGCTATTCGATGCGGGACGTTGTGCAGTTGCGGGAGATCGCGCGACTCGGCGCGGAGGGGCTCAACCTCGAAGGCATCCGCCGGTTCCTCGAGCTCGAGAACCAGGTCTCCGCCCTCCAGGTTCGGGTCCGCGAGCTTGAAGCGGCGCTCGCCGACGAACTGCTGAACCGCCCGGGCCGTCGGGTCTTCGCTGCGGGCGGATCGGGCGAAGTCGTGCCCCTGCGCACCGGAACCCGCGCCCAGCGCAACACCCAGGTCGTCGTCTGGCGACCGATGGGCCGGGAGTGAGACGATGACGATGACGGCGTCCGGAACTGTGGGAAGTGGCAGCGCGCTGGATGCTGCCGATCGTCTGCTTCTGGATCAAGCGGCTCCCCTGATCCCCGCCGCGGACGTCGTCGTGATCGGATCCGCCGACCTTGCCGCCGCCGCGCTTGGCCTGGGCGCGGCGAGCGTTCGAGTGTCGGACGACTCGGATGCGTCGACCGAGGCGCTCGGTTCCGACCTGCTTGCGGGCGCGAGGCTCGTTCTCCTTCGGTTGCCCAAGTCGCTCGGCGCGCTCGAACGTGTCGCGCGAGCTGTCGCGGCGTTCGCGGCGCCGGATGTCGTCCTCGTGAGCGCGGGGCGCCTGAAGTACATGAGCCGCGGGATGAACGAGGTGCTGCTCCGCAACTTTTCCACCCTCGATGTGTCTCTCGCTCGCCAAAAGTCCAGGGCCCTCACGGTTCGCGGCCCGCTCGAGGTCCCGCCCCCGGAACCGGAGCGCAGATTCGATGAGGCGCTCGGCTTGTGGGTGGTGTCGCTGGGCGGGGTATTCGCCGCTGGCGCCATCGACATCGGGACCCGTGCGATGCTCGCGGCGTTCGATGATCTGCCCGCGTTCGAGACCGCCGTCGACTTTGGCTCCGGCACGGGCATCCTCGCCGCCGACCTCAAGCGTCGCCGTCCCGGCGCTCGAGTGATCGCGTCCGATATTTCGGCCGACGCGGTCGCGTCCGCGCGGGCGACTGCTGAAGCAAACGACCTGGATGTCGAGGTCGTGCGCGACCGTGGGCTCGCCAACCAGCCCGACGCATCCATTGACCTGATAGTGCTGAATCCGCCGTTCCACGACGGCGGCGCGGTCTCGATTGACGCCGCGCTTGCGATGTTCGATGAGGCACGCCGCGTCCTGAGAGTCGGCGGCCAGTTGTGGACGGTGTGGAACTCGCACCTTGGCTACACGGGCGCCCTGGTTCGCACGGTTGGTCCGACCACACAAATTTCACGCAATGCGAAGTTCACCGTAACCGCGTCGTCCAAAACATCAGACAGACTGGGCCATAACAGCTCGGCCACCAACTAGGCGTTCAGGAGAACGAATGGCCAACATGCAGGGCGCACCCGCGGCACCCGACGAGAAGCAGAAGTCTGCGCTCGAGCAATACGGTATCAATCTGACCGAGATTGCGGCGAGTGGCAAGCTCGACCCGGTGATCGGTCGTGATGCCGAGATCCGTCGCGTCAGCCAGGTGCTGACTCGTCGGACCAAGAACAACCCCGTACTCATCGGCGAGCCCGGCGTCGGCAAGACCGCCGTCGTCGAGGGACTCGCCCAGCGCATCGTTGCCGGCGATGTCGCCGACTCGCTCAAGGGCAAGCAACTGGTCTCGCTCGATCTCGCCGCGCTCGTCGCTGGCGCCAAATATCGCGGTGAGTTCGAGGAACGCCTTAAGGCCGTGCTCAAGGAGATCAACGACTCCGACGGTCAGATCATCACCTTCATCGATGAGCTCCACACGCTCATTGGGGCTGGCGGTGGAGAAGGATCCGTCGCGGCCGCCAACATGCTCAAGCCCATGCTGGCCCGAGGCGAGCTCAGGATGATCGGCGCGACGACCCTCAATGAGTACCGTGAATACATCGAGAAGGATGCCGCCCTCGAGCGGCGCTTCCAGCAGGTGTTCGTCGGAGAGCCCAGCGTCGAGGACACCATCGCAATCCTGCGCGGGCTGAAGGAACGGTACGAGGCGCACCACAAGGTCACGATCGCGGACTCGGCGCTCGTCGCCGCCGCGTCGCTGTCGAATCGTTACATTTCCGCGCGTCAGCTTCCAGACAAGGCGATCGACCTCGTCGACGAGGCCGCGTCGAGACTCAAGATGGAGATCGACTCCTCGCCCGTCGAGATCGATGAGCTCAAACGGGCCGTCGATCGACTCCGGATCGAGGAGCTCGCGCTCCGCAAGGAGAAGGATGCGGCCTCGAAGGTGCGCCTCGAGAAACTCCGCACCGACATGGCCGAGCGCGAGGAGGCGCTGGGAGCACTCGAGATGCGCTGGAAAGCAGAGAAGGCCTCGCTGCACTCCGTCGGTGACCTGCGCAATCGCCTGAACGACGCTCGCATCGATCTCGACAAGGCAATGCGCGACCAGCGCTACCAGGACGCCTCAAAGCTCAACTACGAGACCATTCCATCGATCGAGAAGTCCATCGCCGCCGCGGAGTCCGTTGAGCAGCTCGGGCCGCGCATGGTCAACGACCAGGTCACGGACGAGGACATCGCCGCCGTCGTGGCCGCGTGGACGGGCATCCCCGTCGCACGTCTGAAGCAAGGCGAGACCGAGAAGCTGCTGTCTCTCGAATCCGAGCTGGGTCGCAGGCTCATCGGCCAGAAGCAGGCGGTTCGTGCCGTGAGCGAGGCCGTGCGCCGGTCGCGCGCGGGCATCTCGGACCCCTCGCGTCCGACCGGGTCGTTCATGTTCCTCGGCCCCACCGGCGTCGGCAAGACCGAGCTCGCCAAGGCGCTCGCCGAATACCTCTTCGACGACGAGAAGGCACTAGTGCGGATCGACATGAGCGAGTACGGCGAGAAGTTCGCCGTGTCTCGCCTGGTTGGAGCCCCTCCCGGATACATCGGCTTCGAGCAGGGCGGCCAGCTCACCGAGGCCGTGCGGCGTCGGCCGTATTCTGTTGTGCTGCTCGACGAGATCGAGAAGGCGCATCCGGAGGTCTTCGATGTGCTGCTGCAGGTTCTCGATGACGGCAGGCTGACGGATGGCCAGGGCCGCACCGTGGACTTCCGCAACACCATCCTCATCTTGACCAGCAACCTGGGCAGCCAGATCCTGACCGACCAGGCGATCGATTGGGAGGACCGGGAGAGCGCCGTTCAGGATCTCGTGCGCCAGGCCTTCAAGCCCGAGTTCATCAACCGCCTCGACGACATCGTCGTCTTCGCCCCGCTGACGACCGACGACCTCGGCCAGATCGTGTCCCTTTACGTCGACCGCCTTGCCAAGCGCCTCGCCGATCGCCGGCTCGAACTTGCGGTCACGCCGGATGCCCGTGCGTGGCTCGCCGAGCGCGGATTCGACCCGATCTATGGAGCACGACCGCTGCGGCGGCTCATGCAGCACGAGATCGACGACAAGCTCGCTCGTGCACTACTTGCCGGTGAAATCGCCGATGGCGACACCGTCAAGGTGGACTTCAAGGATGACGGTCTGACCGTCACCCGGATGGACGTCTAGCCCTTCTACCGCTGCACTTGGCCCGGCCCGCCGGTTCCGGACGATGCGCAGCATCGGGCGGCCGTGCCGGGTGGGAGTGACCGTGCGGCCCCTGTAACTACCGCACGGTCAACAAAGTGCTGCGGTATTGGCCGCGCGGGATTAGGCTGCGCGCATGAGCGCAGGTACAAAGGACGACCCGTGGAACCTCACGACCCCGCCCGGAAGTTCCGAGTACACGATGTACCGGGACGACTCCGCTGATCCACCTCTCATCGTCTGCCAGGTCGGCTCGACCAAGCTCACCTATCAAGCGCGCGCGATCGAGGACCTGCATAACTGGCTGAAGGAGCAGGGCGACTGGGTGCCGCTTGGTGCATCCGACGAACTCAAGCCGGCAGCCGATGGCACGGTCGAGGCCTGGGGCAGGTCGGAGAGCAATCCCGTCGGCGGCTGGTACGGAACTCGCAAGGGCTACCGCGGTCGCTTCGGGATGTACATGCCGCCGCTCCTCGAGGCGCTCGGTCTCGCCGAGGTCACGCACGACGCTCGCAATAACTCGATGCGCGCCCTGTAGTTCGTCGGCAGGTCTCGATAACGCTGCCTCCTTCGTCGACGGCTACTCGACCCGAGGAATGAATCGAGCGAGGCGGCGAAGCCCCTCGGGTCGAGTAGCCGCGCGAAGCCGGCGTTATCGAGACCTCGGCGCTCTGCCAGCGTTGTCGAGACCGCCGTAGGCTTAACCCCATGCTGGCAACTCTGATTTATGGCGAACGCGACATCCGCCTCGAAGAGGTACCCGACCCGGTCCTGTCGACCGGAATCGACGCCATCGTGCGGGTCGTAGCGGCCTGCGTGTGTGGGTCGGACCTGTGGCCGTACCGCGGCGTCGTGACACGCGAGGGTGCACACCGCATCGGTCACGAGTTCGTGGGGATCGCCGAGGAAATCGGCGACGACGTTAAGAAAATCAGAGTGGGCGACTTCGTCATCGCGCCCTTCTATGACTGCGACATGACCTGCACCAACTGCGAGAACGGCGTGAGTACCTCCTGCCTGAACGGTGGATGGTGGGGTTCGAACGACCGCTCCGGACACTTCGCCGACGGCGGGCAGGGCGAGCGCGTCCGGGTTCCGCACGCGGACGGTTCACTCGTCGCAACTCCGGGGCAGCCTGACTCAGCGCTCATCCCGAGTCTGCTCACCCTCGCCGATGTCATGGGGACCGGTCACCATGCGGCGTTGTCGGGTGGCGTGACCCACGGCAGCACGGTCGCCGTCGTCGGAGACGGCGCAGTCGGTCTGTGTGCGATCCTCGCGAGCAAGCGGCTCGGCGCATCCAGAATCGTCGCGATGTCGAGGCACGCGGACCGTCAGGCCATCGCCTTCGAGTTCGGCGCAACGGATGCCGTCGAGGAACGGGGCGAGGCCGGAATCAAACACATTCGCGAGATGTTCGACGGCATTGGACCGGACATCGTTCTCGAATGCGTGGGAACGGCAGAGTCGATGGACCAGGCAATCAAGTCGGTGCGTCCCGGCGGCATGGTCGGCTACGTTGGCGTTCCGAACGGAGGCGCCGAGTTTCCGATTAACACGCTGTTCAACCGCAACGTGGGCGTCAACGGCGGTGTCGCGCCCGTGCGCAACTACATCCACGAGCTGCTGCCCGAGGTGCTTGACCATCGCATCAATCCGGGTCGCGTATTCGACCTCGAGCTGCCGCTGGCCGAGGTCGCCGAGGCCTACGCCGCCATGGACGAGCGTCGCGCGACGAAAGTGCTCCTGCGCCCGTAAATCGCCGCCTCAAAGTACCGATTTGTCACGAAAAGATGGCAACGTTCTGGTGGTTTGCTGACAAATCGGTACTTTGAGGAGCGTTATTCTTCCCCGATGTCCTCGTTCCACAGCTCGGGGTTGGCGGCGATGAAGTCGCCCATGATCTTGATGAGCTCGGGGTCGTTGATGGTGGTCACCTCGGTGCCGTTCTCGACCAGCCAGTCCTGACCGCCGAAGAAGTTCACGGTGTCACCGACGACGACGCGACCGATGCCGAACTGTCGCACCAGCCCGGAGCAGTACCAGCACGGCGACAGTGTCGTCACCATGGTGGTCTTGCGGTAGCTCTTCTGGCGTCCGGCGTTGAGGAATGCGGCGGTCTCACCGTGGAGCGCGGGATTGTCGCCCTGCACGCGCTGGTTGTGTCCGCTGCCGAGGAGGCGGCCATCCTCATCGAAGAGGGCCGCCCCAATCGGGATGCCACCCTCGGCGAGGCCCTTGATGGCCTCGCCGACGGCGACAGTCAGTTTCTCTTCGTCGGTGACGTAGAGCGTTTCATCGGACATGGGTCAGGCGACTTTCTCCGCTGCGTCGATTCCGACAACGAGGTCGGGCTCGCTGGCAAGCGGGCCACCCAGCTTCGGCTTGAACGCCCTGAACAGAATGAAATACAGCAGAGCCGCGAGGACGAACCCGACGAGCGCGGTGAGGTCACCGATGGCAGGGTTCGCGAAGGGGGTGTTCGGTGTCGTGGCGTGCGCAATGATCCCCACGAATGAGGGCTGATCCGCAAACAACCAGACGGAAACCACAATGCTGACGACGAACGCGATGGGGCCCGCGAGGTTCAGGTACTTGGCCTTGTCGGGAACGAAATCGGTGATCGCGGTGCCGCGGCGAAGCAGGCGGTCGACGAAGACGACTCCCAGCCACGGTGCAATCCAGTACGCGATAACGAGCAGGAAGTCCGTGTAGCTTTCACCGACGTCGTGAAGGGCCGTGAGCGCAACAATGAACCCAATGACACCGAATCCGATCGCAACGATCGCGCGGCGCAGTCCGAACGGAATCTTGATGCCGACAGCAAGGAACGACATCGCACCCGAGTAGACATTGAGCGCGTTGGCGGCGATGGCGCCGACCGCAATCGCAATCAGCGTTATGTCGCGGATCCAGTCCGGCATGCCCGCTACGAACACCCCCGGAGGGTTCTTCGGGTCGTACGTGGCGATGGTCGCGGCGGCGGCTCCGGCGGCCATCAGAATCGTGCAGGAAACAAAGTTGCCGATCCCGGCGGCCCAGAAGATCTTCTTTCCGCTGGTGGCCTTTGGCAGGTACCGACTGTAGTCAGATGCATATGGGTTCCATCCGGCGGCGTAGCCGAATGCAGCCGCGATCGTCAGGCTGAATCCTCCGAAGCTGAAGGCCTGCGAACCTGCGCCGCCGACCGCCTTGTGAGCCGACGCGAAGACGGCGATTACGGCGATCAGGAAGATCACGCCGAGCACGATACTTGCGTAGCGCTCGAATACCTGTACCAGGTCGTGTCCGACGAAGGCGAGAATGATCTCCAGGACCACGATGATGATCAGAGACACCCATGCTGGCAGCGCGGGAATCAGCAACGACAGTGCGAATGCACCGGACACCGAGTTCACCGCAAACCACCCGATTCCAGCGACCAGCGAATTGATCGCGGCCGGGATGATGTTCCCTCTCGTTCCAAATGCGGTGCGGCTGAGTACGAGTTGGGCAAGCCCCTCACGCGGGCCCCAGGTGGACAGGATGCCCTGGGTTGCGCCACCGAGCGCATTGCCGATGACGATGGCGGCGATCGCCTGCCAGAAGCCGAGGCCAAAGAAGGCGACCGCAATGACTCCGACAAAGACGGTGGCGAACTCGAGGTTGGGGGCGCTCCAGGTAGCGAGCAACTGCCACGGCGAGCCGTGGCGTTTTGAGGACGGGATAGCTTCGATACCGCCAGGTTCAACGGTGGTCGCGCTTGAGCGTGGAGCTTCGGTGATGGCCATGGCCAGAGCCTAGGGGTAGCTCGGCTCTCGGCGCGAAATATTGCCCAAAACGGGGGCAATTTAACCCAAGGTTTACAAGGCCATTCACCCCTATGATGAGTCGACCCGGTGCCTGTCCGGGTGAATCCAACCCGGGGGATTTCCAATGCTTCACACGCGCTCAATTACCTCGCGCCCGATGAGATTCGTGTTCGCGGCCCTTGCTCTCATCCTCGTCGCGATCGGCGGCGTCGCCACGGCCGCACCGGCCGCCGCGGCCGCCGGGGTACCGGTTGTCATCGACGACTTCTCCGGTGGAATCCTGGGCACCAGAACGGTCACACCACAGAACGGTTCCTCGAGCTTTTCCGCCGATATCCGCGTCGGCAACATCGTGGGGCGAGCACCCTACGCGGATATCGGCGGAGTGCAGCTCAACTACGCGCTCCCCGCGGCGACCGACCTCACCTCGCACGGTAACAACACCCAGTTCTTCCTTGAGTTCAATAGCATTCTTCGTTCGCCGGCGGATGACATCAACACCGCTGCCTCCGTCAGCATTACGCTCACCGATTCAGCTGGACACGAGGGCACGTACAACACGGGTATCGGGAGCGCCTCGCCCTTCAACATTGTCCTGAATTTCAACTGCAGCGGCGGGACTTGCTTCAGCGGGGCGGTCGACTTCACCAAGGTGACGAACGTGCTTGTCTTCGTGCTCACCTCGGGCAACTACGACACCCACACGCTGACCGCCGCCGTCGATATGATTCGAACCACTCCCACGGGCGGTGCGGTCCCCAGCCCACCGAATCCGACGGTAACAACGTCGAGCACCAGCGTCGCGAGCCTGAACAACACGACTGTCAACTTTGGCGTTGCGTACACGGTCGAGGGTTCTGCCGCGGATGAGACGGGTCTCACCGCGTCGAACCTGATCGTATCGGGGACCGCAGGTGGCATCTCGAATGTCGTCGTGACCGGAGGCCCGGGCACCTACAACGTGGCGGTCGGACCTCTCACCTCGTCCGGAACCGTGACCGTCCAGGTCAAGGCCGGGGCGGTGACGGATGGCTGGGGCCAGGGCTCCGACCCCAGCGGCGGTGATCCCGTGGTCACCTTTACGAAGGAAGTCGTTCCAACCATCAGTGTCGCCTCGAGCGCAACTGCGACCGTCGGGACGGCGTTCTCGCTTGCCGCTACTGCGACCGGAGTTCCCACCCCGACATTCACAGTGTCGGCGGGCACGCTGCCCACCGGGTTGACGCTCTCCAGCGCGGGCACGATCGGCGGCACGCCTGCCGCCGGCAGCGGTGGTGTCTATCCGCTGACCGTCAAGGCCACAAACGCGGTAGGCAACTCGACCGGACTACTCACCCTGACCGTCAACGAGGCGCCCGCGTTCACGAGCGCGGCGACAGCCACCCTGTCGGAAGGTGTGAGCGGCAGCTTCACCGTGACGACGAGGGGCTACCCGGTACCTACCCTCTCCGAGACGGTCGGCTCCTCGCTGCCCACGGGCGTGACGTTCACGCCAAACGCCAACGGTACCGCGACGATTGCGGGCACGCCCGCGGTCGGCACCAACGGCTCATACACGGTCGCGCTCGTCGCGAACAACGGCATCGGCGTCGCGGCGGGCCAGTCCCTCCTATTGACGACCACGTCCGCGCCCGTCATCACCACGAACGCGCAGGACCAGATCGTCGCCCCGGGAGATCACGTCACCTTCACCGCGGCCGCGACATCCACTCCCGCGCCGACGGTGCAGTGGCAACGGACCGACACCGGCACCAATTTCGTCAATATCGTCGGCGCAACATCCTCGACCTACGGCTTTACCGCCACCGCGGCCGACGCGGGTCACCAGTATCGGGCGGTGTTCACGAACGCGGTCGGTCAGGCGACGACCACTGCGACCCTGACCGTTCGCCTTGCCCCAAGCTTCACGACTGCTTCATCCACCACGTTCGTGGCCGGAAGCCCGGGAACCTTCACGGTCGGCACGATGGCCCTTCCGGTCGCTGGCCTCACACTGAGCACGACGGCGGCCTGGCTGTCACTTCACGACAACGGGGATGGCACGGCCAGCCTCTCCGGAACCGCTCCTGCCTCGGCGGCGGGCACGACTGTGACCGCGACTATCAGCGCGTCGAACGGCGTAACGACGAATGCGCAGCAGACGATCTCGATCCTCGTCGACCAGACGCCGGTCGTCACCACCAACCCTCATGACACCGTCGTGACTCCGGGGAGTACCGTCACGCTGAGCGTCGCGGCCGACGGGTATCCGGTGCCGACCGTGCAGTGGCAACTGAAGTCGCTGGGCGGTTCGACCTTCCAAAACATCGCGGGGGCGACATCCGTCAACTACATATTTGTGGCGGGCCTCGGCGACAGTGGAAGCCAGTACCGCGCTGTGTTCACCAATTCGCTGACGTCGGCCACCACCACGGGCGCAACCCTGCGGGTGGGAACAGCGCCCGTGTTCACATCGGCCGGCGCCGCCACCTTTGACGCGGGGACGATCGGCTCGTTCACGGTTCACACCAGTGGAGCACCGAGTGCGTCGATTACGGCGAGCTCAGTCCCGAGCTTCCTGATGTTCCATGACAACGGGGATGGCACGGCGACGCTCAGCGGCCTTCCGAGCTCGAGCCAAAAGGGAACCTATTCGATCTCCCTATCGGCCACCAACACCTTCGACCCGAACGCGCAACAGACCTTCACGCTGACGGTCGACGCCGCCCCGAGCATCCTCTCGGCGGCCACGACGACCTTCTCGGCGGGCCAGCCCGGCTCCTTCGTGATCACGACCCTGGCTGGTTTTCCGACGACCACCGCGATAACGGAAACCGGTCAGCTTCCGAGCGGTGTGACGTTCGAGGACAACGGCGACGGGACTGCGACGCTCTCCGGGACGCCGGATGGAGGATCGGGCGGTGACTACCCGTTCACCGTGACGGCTGCCGCGGTCGGCGGCGACTCGATGAGCACCCCGCAGAACTTCGATCTCGTGGTGAACGAGGAGCCGTCGTTCACCGGTGCGACATCGGCGACCTTCGAGGTGGGGGTCCCCTCGAGCTTCACCGTGAATACGGATGCGGGATACCCCACTCTCAGGACTGTCACTCAGATCGGCGTGCTGCCGTCGGGACTGACCTTTCAGGACAACGGCGATGGCACCGCCACACTCTCCGGTACAGCCGCAATCGGATCCGGCCGCACTTACCCGCTGGTCGTGTCATCGACCTCTGACAACGGGCTCGGACTCAGCAACGATGAGAACGTCACGATCACCGTCCTCGAAGCCCCGACGTTTACAAGCGCCGATTCCGAGACGCTGGATGTCGGCACACCATCCACATTCACGGTCACGACGCTCGCGGGCTTCCCAACCACGACGTCGCTCACCGAGAGCGGCGCGCTGCCGACCGGGATGACCTTCGAGGACAAGGGCGACGGGACCGCGACACTCGACGGCACACCGTTCGTGGGAGCCGGCGGCGAGTATCCGATTTCCTTCACGGCAACGGCAGTGGGCGGGCTCGTGCAGACCCAGACCTTCGACCTCGTCGTTCGCGAGTCCCCTGCCTTTACCAATGACAACGCCGTGACGTTCCAGGATGGCGCCTTCGACACCTTCACAATTGTCACGTCGCATGATTTCCCAGTCGCGACCTCGCTGAACGCGGCGGGATCCCTGCCGACCGGCATGACCTTCGTGGACAACGGCGACGGCACCGCGACCCTGAGCGGTACTCCCACCGATCCGGGCAGCTACCCGCTGACGTTCACGGCCTCCAATCGGGTTCCGGTGCAGGTAACACAGAACTTCACGCTGACTGTCGCGATCTCGCCGTCTCTTCCGGCCAACCTGGACTCGACCTTCATTGCCGGAGTTACGTCATCCGTCACTCTCACCTCAACGCCGGGCGTACCGGCGATCACGACCATCTCGGTATCCGGCGCATTGCCGGACGGCATCACGCTGACCGATAACGGCGACGGCACCGCGACCCTGGGTGGTTCCGCGACACCGGAGTCCATTGGCTCGTACCCGGTGACGTTCAGCGTTGGTAACGGCGTAAGCCCGAACACCACCTACGCCGCGACGATCACGGTTGCCGGCGCGGATCCCGTGACGCTTCCTGCCACCGTGCCTCAGGCGGCCGGCAGTGCCGGGGGCGTACCCGGTCAAACGAACCAGGGCGATGTTCTCACGGTGACGGGCACGGGCTTCGCCCCGGGCGCCCCGCTCACGCTCGGAATCTACTCGACGCCGACCTACCTTGGAACCGTCGCGGCGGACGGCACTGGTGCATTTAGCGTGCACGTGACGCTGCCAGCGCTGCTCGGGCTCCACACGGTTGTTGTGTCCGGGATCGACCCGAGTGGCAATCCGCGCTTCCTCAGTGCACAGACGACCATCACCGCGGCGCGGACTGGGCTGCCGACAACAGGACTCGAGATCGGGAGCGGGCTCTACCTGGCGTTCGCCTTGTTCGCGTCCGGGCTGCTCGTCGTTCTCTTCGCCTATCGGAGAAGGATCAGCGTGCGAGCTCCTCGGTGATGACGGCGACGAAGTTGTCGACGTCGTCTTCTGTGGTGTCGAACGCGGTCATCCATCGAACCTCGCCACCGGCGCGATCCCAGTCGTAGAACCGAACGCGTTCGCGAATTCGATCGGCGGCCGCGTTGTCGAGAACGGCGAATACCGCGTTCGCTTCTGTGGTCTGGCTGAACCGAAGCGCGCCCTCTCGGATCGAGCCCGTCGAAATCTGCTTCTCGAGGGATGACCGAAGCCGGGCCGCCATCGCGTTCGAGTGCGACGCGGACCGAAGGTAGAGGTCATCGCCGAGGAGCGCGAGCAACTGCGCGCTCACGAACCGCATCTTCGACGAGAGCTGCATGTTCAGCTTGCGAAGGAAGATGAGTCCGTCGCTCTTCGACGGATCGAGCAGGACGATGGCCTCTCCGTAGAGCATTCCATTCTTGGTTCCGCCGAAGGTCAGGATGTCGACGCCGGCATCCACGGTGAATTCACGCAACGGGACGCCGAGGGCGGCGGCCGCGTTGGAGATGCGCGCGCCATCCATGTGCAGCACCATTCCGCGAGCGTGAACGTAGTCCGCGATCGCGCGGACCTCCGCGACCGAGTAGAGCGTGCCGAGCTCAGTGGTCTGGGTGATGCTCACCACTGCCGGCTGGGCGCGGTGCTCGTCGCCCCATCCCCACGCCTGCGTCTCGATGAGGGCGGGAGTGAGCTTGCCGTCGGGGCTGTCGACGGTCAGCAGCTTCAGCCCGCTGATCCGCTCGGGAGCGCCGCCCTCGTCCGTGTGGATGTGTGCGGTGCTGGTCGAGATCACTGCACCCCAGCGCGGCATGACGCTGGTCAGCGCCGTGACGTTCGCGCCCGTGCCATTGAAGACGGGAAACGTCTCCGCCTGCTGGCCGAAGTGGGACCGCATGGCCTTCTGCAGCTCGGCCGTGTAGTCGTCTTCGCCATAGGCAATCTGGTGACCGCCGTTGGCGTCGGCTAGTGCGGCGAGAACCTCGGGGTGCGCGCCGGCGTAGTTGTCGCTTGCGAATCCACGGTAGTTCGAGTCGTGCAGCTTCATGGCTCTAGTCTCGCGCATGGTGTCGCAAAGCCGCCGCCCCGGGTAGTTCGGGCCCGGGGCGGCGGCTTTGCTTTGTTGGAGCTACTTGCTCCAGTCGATGCGAACCGACGCGGGAATTTGCGGATCGATCGTTACCGACAGCTGTGCGCCCGGCTGAAGTCGGGCCAGGTTCAGCATCGGAACCAGCAGTTGGGTGGTTACCGGGATGGGTACTCCGTCCGGCAGCATCACGAGCAGGGTGGCCGATATGGCCTGGCTCATGTTGACGACCATGCCGGTCTGCGACGCTGACTGGACGGTCGCGGTGGCCTCGACGCGACGAGCTTCGCTCGCCGGGTCGACCTCCTGCGGCGCGGCCATTTTGTATGCGTTGTTCAGGGCATCCATCTTGGCCTTGGCGTTCGCCATGTCGCCCTTGACGTCCTGCTTCTCCCGCATCTCCTCACCCTGGATGCGGAGCTTGTTCAGGTCACCGAAAAACCCCATGATCTACGCCGAGGTGTAGAGGGTGTTGAACTTCGAGCCGAGCGCGCGGTCATCCTTGATGCGAGCGCCCCAGCCCTCCTTGGCCTTCTCCCAATCGGCAGGCGCGACGCCCTTCGACTGAGCGATCTCGGGCAGCAGGCTCTGGTCGTTGCCGCGCGCGCCGAGCTCCTTGATGATGGCCGTGTAGGTCTCGAGCGTGACGCCGTTGATGGGCTCGAGGGCAGCTGCGGTGGGCTCGCCGTTGATGCCCGCGTTGAGGCTATTGACGTAGGCCTGGCCGCCCATTCCGCCGGGGCCGAACTGGGCCTGGGACGCCGCGGCCTGCGCCTGTGCGTTGGCGGCCAGCTCCTGGGCGGAGTCGATCATGCCGGGTGCAGCAGAGACCATGTCTTTCATGTCTTTGAAATCTTTGAAGAGACCCATGATGGGCATCCTTTCTTGTCGTGAAGGACCCGGCTCCAGACGTGGAGAGGGGGCTTACCCCAAATCATGGAACGGCCGAGAGGCCGTGACTATGAGTAATTGATGCCTAACTAGTTGCCCGGTCGCCGCGTTCCCGGGAGGCCGTTACCGAAAGAAGGCGATGAGTTCCGGTGCTATCGCCTCGTCCTTGACCTGGTGCGTTTGCCCGGCGAGCGTCTTGTGTTCCGATCCAGAGACTGCGTCGGCCACACCCTGCACGGCGGTAGCCATGTTCGGCTTGGCCTTGCTACCGCCCATGACAAGGGTCGGTACAGTGATCTTCTTCAGGGTCTCGACGGGGATGACGAAGCCGTTCATGAGTTCCGTGTCATAGGGCAGGGTGTGTGCGACACCCTGCAGCTGCTTCCATACCTTCGGCATGAGCTTCATCATCAGCGGCAGGAAGACGGGACCGCCGACAACCTTCACCATGAAGAAGGAGACCGCGCCCGCGCGATCTCCACGGGCGAGTAGCGTGCGCAATTCTGCGACGGTGACGACGAGCTGCTCTCCTCGGGCTTCCCCTTGATGACCACCTGGCCGACGAACGGCGCTTCGTACGAGGCGAGCTTCTTCATGGGGACCCCGGATGCCGCGGCCAGCAGTGCCAGCCCCCCGCCCGAGGAGAGCCCCGTGACGAACGCGTCACCGCCGGCGGCGGAAATGACCGCCGCGAGGTCCTCGATCTCGCGCTCGGGGGCATATGGCTGGACATCTCCGCTCTCCCCACGACCGCGCCGGTCGTAGAAGTACACGGTGAAACGATCGGCGAGATGATTGGCGAGACTGCGGCACGGCCCGAAGTCGCGATAACAGAGCGCGCCATCGACCAGCACGAGAGCCGGCCCCGAGCCGACCGTCTCGTACGCGATTATCGTGCCGTCTTTCGACGTGACCGTGTGAGTTGCGGTTGCGGTTGCGGAAGTCATGATTGTGCCCCTTCGAAGATTGCGTCGAGCTTGGCGAACGACTGATCCCAGCCATCTATGGTCAGGTCGCGGAACTCCGGGGTGAACGGACCCTGGTGCAGCGTCATCCTCGTCGTCTCACCGTGATCGTGGAACTGCACGCGCAGGACGACATTCTCGATTTGCCCGCTACTGGCCGATTCGATGATCATCTCGAGGTACTCGCCCTCGACAACCTTGGTGATGCGGCTGGACAGCGGGTAGAGCTCACACGTGGCGTCGCCGACCATTCCGAGATCCCAGCGCCCGCCCACCCTGACCTCGACATCGATGTTCGACTCCGGGGTGTGGACGTCTGTGGGGCCGAACCATTCGGCGAGAAGCTTGGGCTCGGTCCAGAATCTCCAGACCACATCGCGAGGCGCGTTGAAGCTGCGCGTGATGTACACATCACGGTCGCTAACCTCCGGGGGGATGACGTCAGTCATTGGGCTGCTCCTTCGTCTCTTCCTCGGTGATCGTTGTCTGCTGCGACTGGAACGCGGCGAGCGCGGCATCCAGCCTGTCGAATGTCTTCGCCCAGAAGCGCCGATACCGTTCCATGTATTCGGTTGCCTCCTTCAGTGGCGCAGCTTCAAGGTGGCTGTACCGCGAGGTTGCGATGCGGCTCCGGGAGATGAGGCCGGCCCGCTCGAGCACTTTGAGGTGTTTGGAGATCGCGGGCTGGCTCATGTGGAAGGGTTCGGCTAGTTGCGCAACGCTCGCGTCCCCCTCCGTGAGCTGCTGCAGGATAGCGCGTCTGGTGGGGTCGGCGAGTGCTGCGAACAGACTGTCGAGCTGGTCCGCCTGCATTGACTGCCTTCTATAACTATCTGGTTCTGAAAACGATTGGTTATAGAGTATGCGGCGAGAACAGGGCTGTCAACCAACCCGCTGAGGTGGGGAGAGGTGCAGGCTACTTGTCCTCGGTCAGATCGACTTGTCCTGGGTCAGATCGAGGTGCGAACCGTTCAGGATGTCGGCACCCTCGTCCCACAGGGTGACCACCCGGGCGGCGAGCGTCTCGACCGGGGTGCCGGTACCGCCAATCGAGCTGACCACGAGCGTGACCGCTGCCGCCGTGCCCGCCTTGCGCCAACCGGATGCGATGGCCGCGATCCACGCGTCGGCCGCGGTCTTCAGCGTGGCGTAGTTCGCACCGCCCCAGGTCGGCCTGGCGGCAGAGGTCGAACCGATGGTCACCAGGCGTCCGGCCGGAGCCGCCGTCAGGTCGTCGTGGAAGGCCAGGGTCGTCAGGCGAAGCGTTGTCAGTACCCGGGGTTCGAGCCAGTCCCAGTCATCGGCTTCGTGTCCGGCGCGCCAGCCACCGACGAGGTGCACAAGGCCGTCGATCTCTCCGACCTCCGCGCGAACGCGGGTCGTGAGCTCGAGCGTTGCCGCGGCATCCGTCAGGTCGCAGACGAAGCGCGAGGATGCCGTCACCGATTCGAGCCGACCGCGATCAGACCCGACCGCGACCACGGTGGTGCCCGCTGCGGTCAGAGTCGCGCAGATGGCACGCCCGGCGTCACCCGTCGCGCCGGTGACTACAACGATTGTCACGCAGCGTCTCTGGCGGTGATTCCCGATGTGGATTCGATCACGCCGACCATCTTCTTGGCGAGAGCCTCGTAGAACATCGACAGCGGGAACTCGTCATCCATCACCGCATCCGTGAGCAGCTTCGGCGGCCCCGCGAGCGGCAGGTCGCGCACCGCCCATCGAGACGCGGGGTTCGGCGTCAGCGTCTGCGCAACCAGGTCGTACGCGGCGAGCCAGTGCGCCATCTTCGGGCGATCGATGCTCTTCCAGTACAGGTCGTTGATGGCGTCGGATAGCGCGATCACGACGTCCGGGACCTCGTCCCAGTCGATCGTCAGCGCGGTATCCGTCCAGTGCAGCACGTGGTGCTGGTGCAGCCACGCGAACAACAGCTGGCCGCCGAGTCCGTCGTAGTTGCGCACCCGAGATCCGGTGAGCGGGAACCGGAACAGCCGGTCGAAGAGGATGGCGTACTGCACCAGGTCGGCGTGCTCGCGGATATCCGGATCGGTCGACCCTCCGTGCCCCTCGACAAGCGCGGGGACCGATCGGTACAGCTTCACCGATTCGCGGAATGCGGTGAGGTCGCAGCGCAGCTCCTCGAGGGAGTAGAGGAAGTAGGGCATCCGCTGTTTGATCATGAAGGGATCGAACGGAAGATCACCCCGCATGTGGGTGCGGTCGTGGATGAGGTCCCACATGACGAACGTCTCCTCGGCGAGCTGCTGGTTGTCGAGGAGGCGTGCGGCGCTGGCGGGTAGATCCAACTTGGTGATCTCAGACGCCGCACGCACAACTCGACGGAATCGTGCCGCCTCCCGATCCGCGAAAATAGCTCCCCAGGTAAACGTCGGGATTTCACGCATCGCCACTGTTTCTGGAAACAGCACCGCCGAGTTGGTGTCGTAGCCATCCGTGAAGTCGAGGAAGCGGATGGGAACGAAGAGCTTGTTGGAGTAGTCGCCGGCCTCGAGTTCTGCGACGAAGGCCGGCCAGCGAACCTCGAAGAGGACCGCCTCGACCAGACGATCGGTCGAGCCGTTCTGGGTGTACATCGGGAAGACCACCAAGTGGCGAAGACCATCGACGCGGTGCTTCTGCGGCTGGAACGCGTTCAGCGAGTCAAGGAAATCCGGGACGCCGAAGCCGGCATCCGACCAGCGCTCGAAGTCGGCGGCCGAGGCGGCGAGGTAGTCGGCGTCGTGCGGGAGCTCGTCACGAAAGCTCAGGATGGCGTCGCGAATCGTCGCGACGAGGGCACGGGCCTTCGCGTGCGACTTCGAGTCGGGGATGCTGCCGTCCTGAACCTGCAAAGATCGAAGCGCCGAGACGGCGGTCTTGAGGCTGAGCCAGTTCTCGGCGTCTTCGACGACCTCGGGTTCTCCGACAATGACGTTGGTTGACATCAGTTGTGACATGGCTACCCTCCGATCGATTCTTAACAAAGCGCTGCTGTGCTCGTTGATTGGCGCATTTTATGCGCCAATAGAAGGCTATTCGGGGCATCGGAGCGTTTGGTTGCGTCTGTCGCACGAAAGTTGTGTCTGCACCCGCCTCACGCGCGGCATTGCTGCGCTTGCATAGAATTTGCCCATGGAGAGCACCGCGGCGGACGTGACGGCGGTGCTGGCGGCCGTCGCAGATCCCGAAAAGGCTGTCGCCCTCCGCCGCTTCTTCAAGACCGGCCCCGGCGAATATGGCGAGGGCGACGTCTTTCTCGGTCTCACGGTTCCAACGACGCGACGGCTCATGAAACCTTTCGTCGGTCTCGCCCTCGATCAGGTGAACCTGCTGCTCGACAGCCCGGTGCACGAGCATCGATTCGTCGGGTTGCTCATACTCGTTGCGCGCTACCCGAAGCAGCCGCAGGAGGTCTCGGACTTCTACCTGGCCGCGGTGCGGAGGGGTCGGGTCAACAACTGGGACCTCGTCGACTGCTCGGCGGAGTTCATCCTCGGTGAGTATCTCTACGAACGTCCCAGGGACATCCTGTTTGAGCTTGCCGCCAGCGACTCGATCTGGGAGCGCCGGGTGGCCATGCTCTCGACATTCGGCTTCATCAAGCAGGGGGATGCCTCCACCGCGCTGGAGCTCGCGACGGTGCTCGCTCCCGATCGACACGACTTGATCCAGAAGGCGGTCGGGTGGATGCTTCGCGAGGTCGGCAAACGCGTGGACCCCGCTCTCCTGATCTCCTACCTGGATGACCACGCGGCCGCCCTGTCTCGGACCTCGCTGTCGTACGCCACCGAGCACCTCACACCCGAGCAGCGCATCCACTATCGGAGCCTGCGCTAGTCCTCCACCGTGATTGCCGCGTTGTGATGCCTCACAGGTGGGCGGTCGACCGAGTGGCTTCGTCGGGGGTTCTCCGGACCCTCGTTTCATGACAAAGACACGAGTATTCGATCCCACCATCGCCAGCGTTCTTGAGACCTTCTTCGCTGGCTATCGGCCCTCGGCCGACCTCGAGACAAAGCGGCGAATCGCGCAGGTCCGAAAGGACCTGATGGACCACATGGATACCGAAGGCTGGCGTGTGTTGAATCCTCCGCAGACGGTGCTTCTCGAAACTGAGCAGGAATTTCAGCCCGATGGCGCGTTCGCGCGCACAGCCCACGCGTCCGATCTGTTCTGCATTCTCGAGCACTATCTCCAGCCAGTGCACGCCCAACTCGGTCTCGACCAGAGGGAAACGCAGCTGGGCGTCGTGAAAGCGCTCGCGGAAAAGCTATGGAACGAGCGCTATATCTCTTTTCGTACGGTGTCGATGAGGTGCAGGCTCGAGTTCGATGTCGCGATGAAGCAAGGGAGAGAACTCGTGGTTGAGGCGCGAGCGCGGGAGAAAAGCATTACCCGCTAATCGAAGCCGCCCGAACTGACGTAATGGGTCGGTTTGGCGAGCACATTCCGACCCTTTGCGTCACGTCACTCGGCGACATTTGTCCGACGGGCAATGAGATGGCATTGCGCGACCTTCTCGCGAGCGTCGGGTTGTCGAGTGAGCTGGGCGACGACCTCAAAGCCGGCGACATCGAGGGCGGCGACCACATGTGCGACCGGTCGCCGAAAACTCGTGATCGCCACCGGGTGGCCGTATGCCTCGGCTCGCTCCACACGTTCGTTTCCGATTTGGAAATCGAGAAGCGCGTATCCGCCCCGTCTCAAGACCCTGTGGAACTCGGCGAATGCGAGCGGGAGCTCCTCGTCCGTTAGGTGGATGATCGAGTATCGAGCTATCAGCCCCGCGAGCGAGGCGTCACCGACCGCGAGGTCGAGCATCGTCTGCACGTCGAAACTGAGATCGGGATACGCGGCACGAGCTACCGCGATCATGCCCTGCGACTGGTCGATCCCAAACGCATCGAGACCCAGGGAATTCAGGTACGCGGTGACATGACCGGGACCGCATCCGATGTCGGCGATAGCTCCCGGAGCCGCGGTTACGAGCTCGCGGAACGCGCCGAGCATGGCTCGGTCGAAGGATTTGGCGGGCAGTTCGGATGCAACGAGGTCGCGGTAACTCTCGGCAACCACGTTGTAGGACTCGCGCGTATTCACATGCGCCCCGAACTAGAAGATCATGGGCCGGTCGTCGTCGTCCTCATCGCCTGCCACGTCGAGATCGACGACGAGCGGCACGTGGTCGCTCGGCGCATCGCCCTTGCGTTCGTTTCGCTCGATCTTCGCGTCCGTGACGAGTTCCGTGAATGACCTGGAACCCAGGATGAAGTCGATGCGCATGCCCTCGTTGCGCGGGAAGCGCAGCTGCTGGTAATCCCAGTAGGTGTAACCCTCGACTCCGCGGGTGCGCAGCACATCGATGAGTCCGGCGGTTTGGAGCGCAGCGAAGGCGTCTCGCTCTGGCTGACTCACGTGGGTCTTGCCCTCGAAGGCCGCGATGTCCCAGACATCCGTATCGAGCGGCGCGATGTTGAAGTCGCCCATGAGTGCGAGCTTGAGATCGGGATCCGCGACAAGCCAGCTCTTCGTGGCATCGGCGAGTCTGGCCAGCCACTCGAGCTTGTACGGATAGTGCGGATTGTCGAGTTCGCGCCCGTTTGGCACGTAGAGGCTCCAGAGCCGGACGTCGTCGACTGTCACACCGAGAGCTCGCGCCTCCTGGGGGAGATCACCAGCTTCATCCACTTTCCCGAAGCCTGGGGCAGACGGAAAACCAACAGTGACATCCGACATGGGGAGCCTGCTTGCGAACGCAACCCCATTCCATTGGTTGAGCCCGTGAAGCTCGACTTCATAGCCCGCTTCTGCGAACGCTTCGTAGGGGAACTGCTCCGGCTTGCACTTGATCTCCTGCATGCCCAACACATCCACGTCCTCGCGGACCAGCCAGTCGACAACACGGGCGACTCGGCTTCGAATCGAGTTCACGTTCCAGGTTGCTACACGCATGGCTACAACGCTAGCCGGTACCTCCCCCGCGGCGTTCAACCGCGGCTTAACCCCTCTTATTGGGCAATGGTCAGGCGCGGAGTCCGGCCGTAAGGTGTGCGTGTAATGAAACCCGATGACTTCAACGACCCCGGAACTGAAGCCGCTGACCGCCGAGACAATCACACTGCGATCGTCGTTGCCGTCAGCGCTGCCATTGTCGTCGGTATCGCCAGCGCTATTCTGATGGCGACGGCCAGCCATGTTCCACAGCAGACGATGCCTCTTCCGAGCCACAGTTCCGTTCAGATCGCAAAGCTGAATCTGCCCTCGGAATAGCGGCGGACCGCCCACGCTATTCTGAGTGGGTGACTTCGGCCCGCGAGCAGCTCATTCAGCACATTTTAGATGAGGCTGTGTTCCACGGTGACTTCACGCTGACCAGCGGCAAGAAGGCCAGCTACTACATCGACCTGCGCAAGGTGAGTCTCGACTCCCGCGTCGCACCCCTGATTGGCGCGGTCATGGTCGAGCTCATTTCCCCGATTTCGGATGTGTACGCCGTCGGCGGTCTGACCATGGGTGCCGACCCCATTGCGGCGGCCGTCCTGCACCAGGGTGTCGCGATGGGTCATCCCTACAATGCATTCGTGGTGCGCAAGGAACCCAAGGACCACGGTCGCGGCAAGCAGGTGGAGGGCCCCGAGCTCGAGGGCAAACGAGTCATCGTTCTGGAAGACACCTCGACGACGGGTGGTTCCCCGCTCAAGGCCGTCGAGGCGCTCCTGAAGGTTGGAGCCGAAATCGCCGCGGTGGCCGTTGTGGTCGACCGGGACACCGGAGCACAACAGGTCATTGAAGCGGCGGGATACCCGTACCTCTACGCGATCGGACTTGCCGATCTTGGATTGACTCCGTGAGCGACGACACGGACAACGAAGACGGTAGCGACTGGCTCTCCAGCCAGTTCAACCCGACGCAGCAGGTTCCCGCCCAGCCTGCTCAACCTGCTCAACCCGTGCGGTCCACACAACCCGCGCAACCGACACAACGGGTCCCCCCGCAACTGACGCAACCTGTCCCGCCGCCCGCAGCGGTCGTACCGCCGCCAGCACCACCCCCGGCCCCTTACGTTCCGCGGCCCGCTACACCGGCTGCGGCGGCTCCCCCTCCTGGCGCTGACGGTGGATTCAACTGGGGACTTCGCCCGGGAGGCGCGGTCGATCAGCCCCCGGCAGCGGTGCCTGCCGCGCCCGTGACCCCCTCGGTCGCGCCACCCGTTCCGCCGCCTTTGGTCCCGCCCACGCAACCGTACGTGGCTCAGCCCACGCCGGACGAGCAACCGCCGACACAGCCCTACGTTGCGGAACCGACCAAGCCCCTGAGTTGGGATGAGTTCGCATCCACCCAGCAGGCTCAGCGGATCCCGCCGGCCGAGGCGGCCGAGCAGCCCACCGAGGCGTACACCGTGCAGCCGTGGCAGCCTGCCGCCGTGTCGTCCCCGACCGCACCGGCGATGACTCCGCAGTGGGATCGTCCGACGGATGCGACGTCCGTCTATCCGACGGATCCGACGGATCCGATGTCAGCACAGCCGACAGATCCGACATCGGCAATTGATTCGCTGTTCGCGGACCAGCAATTTCAGGACTACGAGGAAGTCGGCGTCCTCGGGGCGATTCAGGTCCCGCCGGCATCCACGACCCCGAGCGAGGCCGAGCCGGCCCCGCCACGCGAACCGCTTCCCACTACTCAGAAGGTGCTCATGGGTGTCGCGGCGGGTCTTATCGCCGCGCTCATCCTCGTCGGACTGTTTTTCCTCGGCGAGCACCTTGGTTCTGCGGCGCTGTCGCCGACTGCGTCGAAGGGCACGGATGCGCCGTCCGCGACCCCAACGCCTGCGGGCACCGGCGGCCCGGCCGCGCCCGGAGTGCGGCAGTGGGCATCCCTTCAAGGGGGCGAGTGCATTCAGCCATTCACCTCGGCGTGGGCGGTCAACTTCACGGTCGTGTCATGTACTGCCGACCACGACGCGGAGATGGTCTTCAAGGGCACGCTGCCGGACACATCCGAGGCCACGTATCCGACGTCGAGCGAATTCCAGAAGGAGATTACGCCACTGTGCAGCGATTCGACAGCGATCAACTACGCCGTCGCGGGAACTGTCACGGACCTTCAGGTCAGCTTCAGCTATCCGCCCAATACCGCGAGCTGGCTGTCGGGCAACCGCACCTACTACTGCTTCGTCGACCGGGTCTCGGGGGGAAACCTTCCCGGCGACCTGTCCGTGCCGAGGTCGCCCTAGCCGTCGCTACCGGACTGCCCGAGAGGTGTCTCCAGCAGGTCTGCGACGCTTTCGAGAATCTCGTCGGGCCGGAACGGATAGCGTTCGACCTCGGAGCGATCGCTGATGCCCGTCAGCACGAGCACGGTGTGCAACCCGGCCTCGATGCCCGCGACGATGTCGGTGTCCATGCGGTCGCCGATCATCCCCGTGTTCTCGGAGTGGGCGCCGATTTTATTCATGGCCGACCGGAACATCATCGGGTTGGGTTTGCCAACCACGTATGGTTCCTTGCCGGTGGCCTTGCTGATGAGTGCGGCAACGGAGCCCGTCGCGGGCATGGGTCCGTCGGGACTCGGCCCCGTCGCATCCGGGTTGGTGACGATGAATCGTGACCCGTCCACGATCAGGCGGATCGCTTTGGTGATGGCTTCGAACGAGTAGTTCCGCGTCTCGCCGATGACCACGTAGTCGGGGGCGTTTTCGGTCATCACGAATCCTGCTTCGTGCAGTGCCGTGGTCATGCCGGACTCGCCGATGACGTAGGCGGAGCCGCCGGGGATCTGCGCAGCGAGAAAGTCAGCGGTGGCGAGCGCGGAGGTCCAGATCCGGTCCTCCGGCACCAGGAGGCCGGATGCGCGCAACCTCGCGCTGAGATCGCGTGGCGTGAAGATGGAGTTGTTGGTCAGCACCAGGTACGGCTTGTCCTGGTCACGCCACTGCCGGAGCAGCTCGGCGGCACCGGGAACGGGCTGGTTCTCGTGCACCAGAACGCCGTCCATGTCGGTCAGCCAGCACTCGACATCGCTGCGGTTCGTCATGCGCTCATGGTACCTAAGGCAGGTAGCGCGCCCGGTCGCCCAGGCGTGCGCGCATGATGGCAAAGGCATCGGGATTCTGGTCGACAACGACAAAGCGACGACCCAGCTGGGCGGCGACGGATGCCGTGGTGCCGCTGCCAGCGAAAAAGTCGAGCACCCAGTCCCCCTCGGCGCTCGAGGCCTGCACGATTCGACGCAGGATACCCTCGGGCTTTTGGGTCGCGTAGCCGGTGCGCTCCCTGCCGTTCGTGCTCACGATCGTGTGCCACCACACGTCGGTCGGCAGCTTGCCGCGGGCAACCTTTTCGGCGCTCACCAGGCCCGGCGCCATGTAGGGCTCGCGATCCACGGTCGCGCTGTCGAAGAAGTAGTTCTTGGGGTTCTTCACGTAAACGAGGATCGTGTCGTGCTTGGCAGGCCAGCGCGTAGTCGACTTCGCGCCGTAGTCGTAGGCCCAGACGATTTCGTTGAGAAAGCAGTCCCGGCCGAACATCGCGTCGAGAGCGACCTTGGCGTAGTGCACCTCGCGGTAGTCGAGGTGGAGGTACAGCGTGCCCCGGTCATCCAGAAGCCGCCAGGCCTGCTCGAGCCGTGGCTCGAGGAACTCCCAGTAGTCGGCGAATTCGTCGTTGTAGGAATAGAGCGTGCCCTTGACGGTGTCGTAGGTCTGGCCCTTGAAACCGACGCGCGAGCCGCCCTCAGCTCGGGTGGTTGTCAGCGTCTGCCTGCTCTGAGTGCGACCGGTGTTGAACGGCGGGTCGAGGTAGATGACGCGAAAGGATGCGTCGGGCAGCTCGGCCGCCACCGCCAGGTTGTCGCCGAGGGATTCAAGGTTGTCGCTCGACGGCGTCCACAGCGGCAGGGGCATGCTCGCAAGATTAACAGCGGATAACCTCGGAGAGTGACCGACGCGACGCCGAACCCCAGCCACGAGCTGTCGACCAACGGTGTCGGGCCGTGGCCCGGCGAGTGGCCGCAGGATGACCGGTTCGATCGCGAGTTGCTCGAGCATGGCGACTCCCGCAACGTGATCGACAAGTATCGGTACTGGACCATCGCTGCGATTGTCGCCGACCTCGACCAGCATCGGCATCCGTTCGCCGTGGCGATCGAGAACTGGCAGCACGACATGAACATCGGCTCGATCGTGCGCACCGCGAACGCGTTCGCCGCCGAGACCGTGCACATTATCGGGCGTAAGCGCTGGAACAAGCGCGGCGCGATGGTCACCGACCGCTACCAGCACATCCTGCATCATGCCAACGTCGAGGAGTTTGTGCAGTGGGCGCGTGTCAAGGAGCTCCCCATCATTGCCATCGACAACGTGCCCGGCTCCGTGCCGATCGAATCGTTCGCCCTGCCCACCGCGTGCATCCTTCTTTTCGGTCAGGAGGGCCCCGGACTCAGCCCGGCAGCGGTCCAAGCGGCGGATGCCGTGGTCGAGATCACGCAGTACGGATCCACGCGCAGCCTCAACGCCTCCGCGGCAGCCGCGGTCGCGATGCACGTCTGGATTGCCCAACACCGCAATTAGATAGACTGGGGTGTAATCCCCGCCAATCAGTTACGGAGATGGGCCATGCCAGCTGTTGTCATTATCGGTGCCCAGTGGGGGGACGAAGGCA
>Ga0193728_1000221_pt1 | contig 26480 bp, 24 predicted proteins | sample U1c1metaG_FD_143037 | JGI IMG/M metagenome (GOLD analysis project Ga0193728, IMG submission 143037) | Soil microbial communities from a riparian zone of the East river system, Colorado, United States - U1c1 | ecosystem: Environmental > Terrestrial > Soil > Riparian zone | place: USA: East River... | reverse complement strand
TCCCAGCTATCGCTCGCGCAGTTGACCTCATCGTGGACGCCCTTCGCAGCGGGGGGCGGCTCATCTATGTGGGCGCGGGTTCGAGTGGACGCATCGCGGTGCTGGATGCCGCGGAGTGCTCGCCAACATTTGGAACATCGCCCAAATTAGTGCAGGCGTTGATTGCCGGGGGCGGTCCAGCGATTACCCGCGCGGTGGAAGGGGCCGAGGACTCACAAGCGAATGCCGCGCGAGATCTGCGAAAAATCAAGTTAAGGCAAAAGGATGTACTTGTAGGAATTTGCGCCAGCGGTACCACCCCGTACGTGCTGGGCGCGCTGCGCTTCGCGTCGAAGACTGGCGCGGCGACCATAGCGATTACGGTGAATCGCAACACTCCGGTGGCGCGACTGGCGGACGTTTTGATTGCTACGGACGTGGGGCCCGAGATCCTTACCGGATCGACGCGACTGAAATCCGGAAGCGCGCAGAAAATGGTTCTCAACATGCTGACTACTGCAGCGATGACGCGGCTTGGGCACGTTTATGAAAACTTGATGATCGACGTGAAAGCATCGAATCGCAAGGTTTCGCGACGAATGGTGCGCATTCTAGCGGACGCTAGCCGGAAAAGTTTGTCTGCCTCGGAACACGCTTTGCGTCAATCGGGACACAATTTGCGCGTCGCGCTGGTGATGCTGAAATTGCGATTGAACGCGGCAGATGCAGCTAAGAAATTGCGCGATGCGAAAGGACATTTGCGTGCAGCGCTGAGTGAGTAAGCACGAAGTGCGGGACGCGTTCGAGTTCGCGTGCCCGTGCGATTAGTGGTTCGCGTTCCAAATTTTATTTGACTCTCTCTCATGGACAAATTTCTAATCAAGGGCGGTAAGGCGCTTCACGGAACAGTAGCCATAAGTGGCGCGAAGAATTCCGCGCTGCCGGTGATGGCCGCGGCGCTACTCACCAAGGAGTGCATCACCCTCCACAATATTCCCAAGGTCCGCGACCTGATCACCATGAGCAAACTGTTGGCGTTCATGGGCGCCAAAGTTTCCATCACAGATATCCCTGCCAGCGATTACGTCATACAGGCGGTCACACTTAGCGATGCGGTCGCCCCATATGAACTGGTCAAGACCATGCGCGCGTCCATCCTTACGCTGGGGCCGTTGATGGCTCGCATGGGGGTCGCGCGCGTGTCTCTTCCCGGCGGCTGCGCCATTGGCGCCCGTCCGGTGGACTTGCATCTCGCGGCGCTAGAAAAAATGGGAGCGGAGATCAGTACGGATCACGGCTACATTCAAGCCAAAGTTCCCGGCAATGGCCACAATGGCCGGCTTAAAGGTGCGAATATCACATTCGAAAAAATCACCGTCACCGGCACGGAAAACATTTTGATGGCGGCGGTGCTGGCCGAGGGCGAAACCGTTCTCAACAACGCGGCGCGCGAACCGGAAGTGACTGACCTGGTGGAGATGCTGCGCAAAATGGGTGCGCAGATCGAAGGCGATTGCAGCTCGATGCTGCGTATTCGCGGAGTCGACAAACTCCACGGCACCGAACATACCGTGATTCCGGACCGCATCGAGGCCGGCACGTTTCTGGTCGCCGGGGCCATCACCGACGGTGATTTAACGCTGACCAATTGCGCGCCAGAGCATTTGGCCTCCATCATCGCCAAACTGGAGCAAACCGGTGTGCGCATCGAAACCGTGGACAAAACTACTGTGCGCGTGCGCGGCGCAAAGAAACTGATCGCCGCAGATATCACCACCGAGGAATATCCCGGTTTCGCCACGGATATGCAGGCGCAATATATGGCGCTGGCGACCCAGGCCGAAGGCGCTTCGGTCATCACCGAAACAATCTTCGAAAATCGTTACCTGCACGCCAGCGAAATGCTGCGCATGGGAGCGAACATCACCGTCGATGGCCGTCGCGCGGTGGTGCGCGGGCCCTCTCCGTTGACCGGCACCCCGGTAATTGCCAGCGACCTACGCGCCAGCGCTTCTCTGGTTCTCGCAGGGCTGGTTGCGGACGGGGAAACCATGATCGATCGCGTTTACCACATCGACCGCGGTTACGAAGACATCGTCAAAAAACTCCGCGGTGTCGGCGCGCAAATCGTGCGCCTGCACATCAAAGACTGATTTTCTAGCTAGCGCGACGGTAAGTTAATGACCTCAGAGATAACTGAGCCAGGCATCGTTGCGCCACTGTTTCAACGCGGCGAACCACTTACAGAGCGGGTACAGCGTCACTACAACAATGACCCAAACCAAATACACGACCGGCAGCGAATAATTCCAACCTGGCGGCCGGGTAATCGGAAAATACTCAATACTCGGAGACTCAAACATCCAATGCGCCTGTCCATACCGCGCATAGCACACGACAACGGCGATTATGTGCATAAGAGGTATGTGCAGGAGGTAGTAGAACATCGGCACCTTCCCGACGATCAGGGCGGGTCGCAACCAGCGTGGAACGGTGGCGTCAAGCGCACGAAGAAAAAGCATCGCGGGTCCCAGGGCCATCAGCAGATATAGCAGCGACGGTGGATATTTAGTGGTATTCAGAAAAGAAAGTATTGTGAAAACGGTGGTTTTTTGCGCGCTCCATCGAAACGGGTCACCATATATATTCATGGCGCGGATCACCACAAATGCCGCGGTCAAACCAAGTCCCAAACGCAATAAAAAAGCTTGCCGGCGTTCAGGCTGCCACTTGTAAATTTGCCCGAGACCATAACCCGCCGCGGTGACTCCGACCCAGGGAATGAGCGGATATAAAACAAACACGGAATGCTGACCGTCGCTCCATAGGATGTTGGGGGAATGTAGGATTGACCAAATTGGATTTGAGGATTGGATGCCGTCGAGCAAGTTGTGACCCGCGATTAACACCACCCCGAAAGCCGTAACCCACGACGCCGGCATAAAAACAAGCGCCGATCGAACAATACATCGACCAGCCCAACGCCCACAAAACGATGAGCAGGGTCAGGCGATAGTCAAAATTAAACTGCCAGCCTAGAAACCGGACCACTACCAGTTCCAGAAAGATTAACCACAGGCCACGAGCAAACAGGAAGCGCGACAACTGTGCAGGCGATTGTTTTCGCAGCGAAAGGTACGCGCCCGTGCCGGTCAGCAGGAAGAAAACCGGTGCGCAGAAATGGGTGATCCAGCGCGTAAAAAACAAAGCTACGCTGGTGTGCGCGAGATCGGTGGGTTCAAAGCCGGGATTCGAAAAGTAATCCCGTACGTGATCGAGCGCCATGATGATCATAGCGCCGCGAACCACGTCGACGGATTCGATGCGGGCGCCACGTTTACTCGCGACGGCCTCGGTCATGAAGTGCCGCTCCGGCGGTAGTGTACCAAAGTTAAATATTTGTCTTAGTTAACGAACGCCGCCGGCAAACGTTTCTTATTTTTCGGGTTTTCTTGAAGGTTAGGGCTACGGCTGATACGATTTGCCCAAATGGCGGACGAGAAATTGCGCAAACATTTCGGCGATTACCTTGGGATGGCCGAAGTTGCCATTCTCACCATTCTCGCGGTGCTCATTTCGCTCACAGCACTAGCAACCATCGCACGCTCCAGCAGGCTGCTGTGGGACACCTGGCACCAGTGGATGGCGGTCAGGGATACCGAGATGGTGCTTCTTGTGCTCGATCAGCTTTTAGTGGTGTTGATGCTGGTGGAAATTCTGCACACCGTGCGCATTTCTATCCGTTCGCACGTTACCGAACCGTTTCTAGTTGTAGGACTGATTGCTTCGATACGACGCATTCTGGTGATTACCTTGGAAGCCGCGGCCCTGACAAAAGAGGGTAAGTGGACGACGCCCGAGGGCCCACCATCTTTCATGCTTCCATGATTGAACTAGGCTTGCTTGGCCTGCTGGTTTTTGTGCTGGTGTACTGCATTACCCTATTGCGCCGCAGCCCGGAAAAGTCCGAGGAAGTTTTCAGCGATCCTGAAGTTGAGCAGGGTAACGCGAAGAACAATCCAAATGCAGCAGCCCCATCCCCCGACGCGGCGTAGCCATATCACAGCGACATTGCCCGTCCGCGCGTGAACGATTACCGCTTAAAACTTACGTTGACTTGTTTGTGCACCGGGCGAATCAGCTAGCGTGATTCACGTTTGTGAAGAAAATACTGCTTATGCAGTCTGGGCACTCGCCTGGCCTGGCTGGAAGGAATTAAGCGCACTGGCTTCGTCCTGCTCGATGTCCAGAACGCGGTCCAGCTTGGTCATCTTCAATAAATCGTGAACATGCTTGCTGGGATTCGCGAGCTTGAACTGCCCGCCGTGACTACGCACCGAGGCATGCGTGCGAACCAATTCACCCAGTCCGGAGCTATCCACAAAATCCACCGCCGCCAAATTCAGGACGATGTGCTTTTTTCCTTGGTGCACCAAGCTTCCGATTACATCACGTACGGCGGCGGTGCCATCGGCCAGCGCCAGCCTGCCCACGATGTCGACCACGATGGCATCACCCAAGTCTCGGGTGGTCACCTTGTTTTTCTGCGTCGCACCCTTTTTCATGCTCATCCCGAATTCGTTCAAAACTTGGCACGCAGTCGCTGCCATCCGCGGCGCTTCCGTGCGCACCACAATCAGAGAGTGCCCGTCATTCAGAACCTCCCGGAAATATGCGGAATCTTCCGCCGAAGCCTCTCCAGTGGTTGGCGATGGCGCGCTGGCATCGTGAGCGGCACTCTGGCCCACCGCGGCGCCAGTTCCTGCGCCGACCAATCCGAACAGTGCCGCCGCACCAAAACCGAGTGCAAAAACGGCACCGACCCCGGGAATCGCCAACGCCGTAGCCGCAACAACTCCCGCGGACATACCGGCCGCGCCTCCCATCAGGCCTCCGACATACGCGCCTAATTCCTTGCCGATGCTGGTGGCTTCGCGTTCGGAGCGTGTTAGATACACAATTGAATCCTGGGATACGCCTTGTTCAAGCAACTTTTTCACGGCCTCTTCAGCACGGTCGCGCTGAGCAAATACTCCAACGGCGGTTTCCATGGGAACCCTCCTCGTAAAGGCAGGCTCGCTCGCTGCAAAAATCTTGTGCAGGTCGAGCAGTTAGCAAAGCGAAGTGATACAGGACCAGTGGAGACAAACTAGGGAAGCAACAAGACGGATCGTTTCCCAGTATGTCGCGCGGGGCGCGGGGAGCGCGACGCTCGGAGTCCGGAAATCCGGCCTGCACATCCCCAAGGAACCCGGGACGGAGTTTATGCTCATTCACTCGGTACTTGTCAAGGCGAATATTGTGAGGGACCTTATGCGCAGCTTTTCGGAACGTAGGTGTGCTGCAACACAATACACGACGGGCCAGATTGAACCTCAAGAGTTAGCTGCTCCTCAATCTTTCACCCTAAAGCAATCCCCGGCAATTTTTGCTACAATGCGGCACGTTTTGAATGCGGCTGCCGCGCAATTCTTTTAGCGCGTGCTGCTCGCTCGTGAGGATAGGAACATGTCCAACAGCGAACTGCTTCCCCGACTCGATACCGCAATCGCAGCAAAGAACCTGCTCAAGCATCCGTTCTATCAGGATTGGCAGGCCGGCAAACTTTCTCGCAAAGCCCTTCAGCTGTACGCCTCGCAGTATTACCGGCACGTTGAAGCTTTCCCGGCGCACCTTCGTGTGCTCGCGGCTCGTACGGACTGTGATCTCCGCAAGCTGGTGGAAGAAAATCTTGCGGAGGAAGAAGATCCAAACGGCTCACATCCGAAGCTATGGCGCGATTTCGCAATCGCGCTCGGTGTTCCGGAAGACGACATCACTTACTGCCCGTCGCTTCCCGGCACGCAAGCGGTGGTGCAAACCTACCGCGAAATTTGCGGCGACCGCCCCGTCGCTGAAGCGGTTGCTGCGCTATACGCCTACGAATCTCAAGTGCCCGAAATAGCCACTACCAAGATCGAAGGGCTGAAGACCTTCTACGGCGTAACTAATCCGGAGGCGTTGGCCTACTTCACGGTGCACGAAGAGGCTGACAAGGCGCATCGCGCGGCATGGCGCAACTGGCTTGAGCAACACGCCCACGATGATTCCGAAGGAATCATGGCCACCACGGATGACGCGCTGAACGCGCTGTGGGGCGCGCTCGATGCCGTCCACTGCCCGCAGTCGTACCTGCAAAACTAGCTTTAAAGATCATCCGTAAAATATTCCGACAGTGTTAGGTTTTACAAATATCTCGAGGCAAAAACCGCAATTGTTGCTCAAGACTACTCTGAAATATTCGAATTAGTCTCGTTGCCATCATCTTCCGTCGTAGTGGTCGTGGTGGCACCGGCACCTGCGGCCTTCTGCTGCTTCTCGCGCGCTTCCTTAATCAAGGCCTTGCGCGACAAGCGTACCTTGTTGCCCTCGATGGAGAGAACCTTGACCAGAACCTGGTCGCCTAGTTTCAGCTCATCGCGAACATCGCGGATGCGATGTTCTGAGATTTCGCTGATGTGCAGCAAGCCGTCAGTGCCCGGGAAAAGTTCCACAAAAGCGCCAAATTCCGCGAGGCGCACAACCTTGCCAAGATAGGTCTTGCCGATTTCGGCGCTGGCGGTAATGTCCCGCACCATTTGCAAAGCGGCGTCGCCGCCCGCTCCGCTGGTGGAGAAGATGTGCACCGTGCCGTCTTCCAGCACGTCGATCTTCACACCGGTGGTTTCGATGATGGACTTGATTTTCTTTCCGCCCGGCCCGATGAGGTCGCGGATTTTGTCCTGCGGAATCTTGAGCTTGAATAGACGCGGCGCAAAAGTCGAAATCTGCGTGCGCCCTTCGCTGATAGTCTTTTCCATGGTGTCGAGAATCTGCAAACGCGCTTTCTTGGCTTGAGCCAGCGCTTCACGCATCATGGCGATGCTGATGCCCAGAACCTTGATGTCCATTTGCAGAGCGGTAATTCCGTCCCGCGTTCCGGCCACCTTGAAGTCCATATCGCCGTAATGATCTTCGGCTCCGGCGATGTCGGTCAGGATGGAATACTTCATGTCTTCGCCGACCACCAAGCCCATGGCGATTCCCGCGCATGGGGCTTTCAGCGGCACGCCCGCATCCATCAAAGCCAGCGAGCCTCCGCAAACGGTGGCCATCGATGACGAACCGTTCGATTCCAGAATGTCCGACACCAGGCGCATGGCGTAGGGGAAATCCGCCTCGGGCGGCAACAAGCTCATCAGCGCGCGTTCCGCCAAAGCTCCGTGACCGATTTCACGCCGTCCGGGGCCACGCAAGAACTTCACTTCGCCCACGCTGAACGGCGGAAAATTGTAGTGCAGCATGAAGCGCTTGAACTGATCCTGCGCGAAGAGCAGGTCCTGGCGCTGCATATCTTCCTTGGTGCCCAACGTCAACGTGGCCAGCGCTTGCGTCTCACCGCGAGTAAATAACGCGGAACCGTGCACGCGTGGCAGCAAACCGACTTCGCAGGAAATGTGACGGATCTGGTCAAAGCTGCGTCCATCCGGACGTCGGCGCTTGTTCAACACGTCGTCGCGGAAAATATTCTCGCGCAAACGGTCAAAGGCACGCTTGGCCAAAACACGCTTTTCTTCCTCTTCTTCCGGGATCGATTCTTTGAGCTCGTCCTTGATCGCGTCAATCAGCAGATAGCTTTCTTTTTTGGGGTGCTTCTCGGTATTGACGGCGTCATGGAGTTTCGTGCCGTACTTCTTCTCGATTTCCTTGTAGAGCGACTCGTCGAACGGGAGCGGGGCCACCGTAACTTTCTTGATCTTCAGTTGCGCGTGCAACTCCTTGATAGCCGCCACAATCTTCTTGATTTGCGCGTGGCCAAATTCGAGCGCATCCACCACCGCTTCTTCGGAGACTTCCAAAGCGCCGGACTCCACCATCACGATGGCGTCTTCTGTTCCGGCAATCACAATGTTCATCAAACTTTTTTTCTGATCGGCTACGGTGGGGTTGGCGACGAGTTGGCCGTCCAACAATCCGACGCGCACCGCGGCGATGGGCTTCTCAAACGGCAGGTCCGAGCAATAGCAGGCTGCTGAAGCTCCGGTCACCGCGATGACATCGGGATCGTTGTCGCTGTCCGCGGACAACACCATGCTGACAATCTGTGTTTCGTTGCGCCATGACTCGGGGAACAGCGGGCGCATCGGCCGATCGATCAACCGTGAAGTCAAAATTTCTTTTTCCGATGGGCGCCCTTCACGCTTAAAAAATCCTCCAGGAATCTTTCCCGCTGAATAGGTATTTTCCCGGTAGTCCACGGTCAACGGCAGAAAGTCGCGATCATTCGCGGTGGGCGACATGCAAGCAGTGGTCAAAACGATGGTGTCGCCGTAGCGCGCCAAAATCGCGCCATTGGCTTGCTTGGCGACTTTGCCGGTTTCCAATATTAACGGACGCCCGCCGACTTCAACGGTTACCTGGTGTGGTGCGGGAGTGTGTGACTGTTCAGACATTTATTCTTTCCTTTAGCTTCGCGTTCGCGCAAAGCATTGCAAAAAGCGTCAGCCGTTGCACAACTGCGCGTAAAACTTTCTCTGCTGGCAGTTGGCCGGCCTTCGAGGCGACCGGTAATGAAGACAAGAGGTGGTCGAACGCTTTGTGGGACCTGCAAAACTTCAACGGATAACACCGCGAAAAACTGGTTAAAATCCAGCCTCATCCACGCTCGCGCGCATTCGAACCGGAGCTCACACTACCGGCAGACAGACGAATTTGTCACTTCGCGATTGCGTTGCGGATTCCGCCCCGAATTCCCCGCACTTCCAGGGCGGTTACTTGCGCAGGCTAAGACGTTCAACAATCTCGCGGTACCGATCCGGGTCGCGGCGGTTGAGATAGTCCAGCAGCCGCCGGCGTTTGTTCACCATCATAATCAAACCGCGACGTGATGCGTGGTCTTTGACGTGCGACTTGAGATGCGTCGTCAGATAGTTGATCCGCTCGCTCAGCAGCGCAATTTGCACTTCGGGTGATCCTGTGTCTTTAATGTGAGTGCGATATTGCTCGATCAACACTGCCTTAAGCTCGCTCAAGTGCCTCTCTCCGTCAGTCCCCTGAAAAATTTCCTCTTCTCTTCAACTCAATCAGGCTAACACAATACTCATAAAACTGTAAAGAATTGCTAATATTTACCTTAAGCTTTAAGCGCGTGGCAGTCGCGATTTTCCCGTCGCACGCACACTTCATGAAGCCACTAAACCCATCGTTTACACATCACGGCTTGCTTCCAAACCTTAAATTAGGTTCAATGCTTTCGCCACTTCATCCGTCTAATCGGATCATCGGGAGAGAAAAATGAAAATACGCACTGCTGCAACCGGTCTGCTGCTTTTTGCTTCGCTTACGTTCGCGCAGCAAGATAAACCCGCGCCCGCCGCCCAGGATAAAGCCGCGAGGCCCAGTCCCCCGGCCAAAGCCACGTGCTCTCTGGGCGATGGCGCGACCATCACCGTCGACTATTCCAGCCCGCGCGCCAAGGGTCGCAAAATCTTCGGCGGACTCGTCCCCTACGGAGAAGTGTGGCGGCTCGGCGCTAACGAAGCCACCACGTTTGTCGTTAGTTCGGGCGTCAGCGTCGGAGGCACTAAAGTTCCTGCTGGCAGCTACACACTGTTTGCCGTGCCCAACGCGGATAAGTGGACACTGGTCATCAGCAAAAAAACCGGCGAGTGGGGCACCAAGTATGCAGGGCCGGATTCGGATCTCGCGCGTGTGGACATGAAGACTTCCACGCTGCCGTCAACAATGGAAAACTTCACCATTACTTTTGACAAGACCGGACCGAGCTGTACCATGCGCGCCGAATGGGAGAAGACTCGCGCATCTGTAGACATCACCCAGTAGCGATTTGTTTGAAAGATACGCGGTGTTAAAAAGACGTTGAGGGTGGCCCAGGTTCGCCTTTGAGGTTGAACCTGGATCTTGGTTTACTTTTCTCGCTCGATTCGCTTTCGTCCTTCAGGATTTGGCGCAGTGCCTCGGTCCACCAGGACCACCGCGCCAATTACCATCGCCGCTGCGATTCCGACATTGAGCGTCACCTTCTCGCCGGCAAGCATCCATCCCAACAGGACAGCAACCACTGGATTGACGTAGGTGTGCGTCGCCACCAGCGTTGGCGAGTAGCGTTCCAACAGCCAGTTGTAAGCGCTGAAGGCTACCAGCGACCCGAAGACAACGAGGTATGCCAAGGCTTCCCACGAGCGCGCTGTCACCGAACTAAACGAGAAGCCGCGCCATTCACCAAAGATCGTTGCACTGGTGAACAACAGAATTCCCCCGGAAAGCGACGAGAGCGCGGTCATGAGCAGCGGATGACCGGCCAGATCCGATTTTCGCGCATAGATAATTCCCGCCGACCACGAGAGCGCGCCAAACAAAATGGCCAGCGATGCAACGATCATCCCGCGGCTGGACGTAAGGGTGGTCCGGCCTACGAGCAGCCCCACGCCGGCCAGCCCCAGAAAGACGCCAGCGAAGACTTTCCAGCTGAATTGCCAACGCTTGGCAGCCAGAACCGTCAGAAAGAAAACAAAGATAGGCTCAGTAGCCACCAATAGGGATGCGAGACCTGAAGGCACACGCGTCTCCGCCCAGTGCAGAGGTCCATGGCCAAGCAGGAAAAACAGAACGCCAAGGATTACGCCACTGCGAATTTGCGACGCAGTCGGGCGTACTTTTTTAGCAAAGCACCACAACAGCAAGATCGTCCCGGACGCCAAATGCCGGATTCCCGCTGCATACAGCGGAGGTATGGTTTCCACGGCGTAGCGGATAGCCAGATAGGTCGAGCCCCAAATGGTGTAGATGGCGAAAAAACAAAAGATGATGAGCAAGCGGTTTGAAGCGGCGGCTTTCCCAGAAAGCGCGGCGCCTTCCACCAACACCGGAGGTTTTGCGATTGTCGCGGACATTGTCGGGGTACTCATGTCATTTCACCTGGCCTGCATTATCAAGATTCTCGTAACGCCCTATCGGTGTTACACTCATTACACCTCCAGACTAGCGAATTATGTGTAACGAGTCAAATGAAATTAACGCATTACAAGAAGCAAAGATCATGAAACAGCGTGCTGACAATTACATCGCTCTGGGCTTCGGGAAGGACTACGCCTGGCTCGATTTAGCCAACTCTCTCGAATGGAATGGCTACGGCAAGCTTACCGACCGCTTGCAGGACCCAGCGTGGCCTGCTCACATCGTGAAACATTGGAATCTAGCGCCGTCTCCGCCTCCCCCCGCCCCTCTTGCGCAACTCATCGCTTTGCGCACGCTGCTGCGGCGCATGGCCGAAAAACTTATCGAAGGCGCGGCGCTCGACGAGCGCGATTTAAATGCCCTTAATTCTTATTTAAACGTACCTGTGCGCGTGAAGCTGTTCCAGCGCCAAAATGGAGTGCACTCTGAACTTGTGCCGCTGCGTGACGGCTGGCCCTGGATTCTTTCGCGCATCGCCGCATCGTTCGTAGAAATGCTGGAGCTGAATCGTCCGGACCGCCTGAAGTATTGCCCTAATGAAGGCTGTAAGTGGATATTTTACGATCGGACCAAAGCCAACACCCGCCGCTGGTGCAATGATCGAACTTGTGGCAATCGCGACCGCGTGCGCCGCTTGCGCAATCGCGAAAAAAACCGCCTGAACTAAATCGTCTAAATCCGGTTAATCGGAATGATCCTTAGGAAATGCGGCTTACCAGGGCAGTTCTTTGCCAAGATGAATAAACTTCCCGTTGTAGCCGGTACTGGGAAGGATCGCCAGATCCACCGACGTTTTCGCTCCCTCATCCACCTGCAAATTACCGTTGGCATTCATGTCCGTGAGCACCGAACCCGGATGCGCCACGTTCACTTTTATCGGCGTGTCTTTCAATTCGTGGGCTAGATGCACTGCGTAACCATTCAGCGCCGTTTTTGAAATGTCATAGGCCGGCGGCTTGTAATTATAAATTGGCGATTTAGGATCACTATGCAAAGTCAAAGATCCCAACAAGCTGGATAGAAAAACAATACGGCCGCCAGCCGACTTTTTGACTAACGGAAGCAGCGTGTGCGTCAGTGCAACAACATTAAAGAAATTGGTGTCAAATGTTTTTCGAAATAATGCCACCGAGGTCTTGCTGGTCGGTACAAATCCGTTGCTACCCCTTTCGTCTAACATGATTCCGGCATTGTTTATCAGCACATCCAGCTTTCCGAATTTCTCCTCGATGGCTTTCGCCGCTTGGGCGTGAGTTTTCTCATCGTCCATGTCCAGCAGGATGAATTCAACATCCAGCCCTTCATTTTTCAATTTCTTTGCGGCTTCCGATCCCTTTGCTTGATTCCGCGCGCCCAGCAGCACATGCATGCCTTGTTGCGCTAATTGTTTCACCGTTTCCAGCCCGATTCCGCGATTCCCACCCGTCACCAGAGCTATCTTGCCCTTATTTTGTTCACTCATCAGCTTTCCCTTTCAAAATAAATCAATTTCTTCTGCCGTGCCGAAGCGCAGCAGCAATCCGGTGCAAATGTTTTTCTGGATAAAGGTCAGGATTGGCGCTTTTTTGCCAGCGACAAAAACTCGTCTCGTGTTTCCTTGTTGTGCCGAAACGCCCCCAGCATCGCGCTCGTGACCGCCTGGCCATGCTGCTTTTCCACGCCGCGCATCTGCATGCATAAGTGACGAGCTTCGACAATCACGCCGACGCCTTCGGGACTGATTCTCTCTTCAATGGCCTGCGCGATCTGGCTGGTCAGCCGCTCCTGGATCTGTAATCTGCGCGCAAACATATTGACGAGCCGGGCTACTTTGCTCAGCCCGATAACCTTTTTGTTCGGCAAATAAGCCACGTGGCATTTCCCGAAAAACGGCAGCAAATGGTGCTCACACAAACTAAAAAACTCGATGTCCTTCACGATCACCATCTGGTCGTAAGCCACGCTGAAGGTGGCGCCGTTGAGGATGTGCTCCACGTTCTGGTGATAGCCGCTGGTTAGAAACTTCAGCGCCTTCTCAAATCGCTCCGGAGTCTTGCGCAAGCCCTCGCGGTTGGGATCTTCTCCGATGATGGGGATCATCTTGCGCACCAGCGCCGCAATACTTTCTTCTTTTGTGGTCGCTTTCGGTTCCTGCAGCAACAGCTCTTCGCCAGGTTCGCTCACATTTGCTCCTTTTGCGCAGCACTCGCGATGGGGACTCGCGCAGAATTTTCGCCTGCATACTCAAAACTATTGTTGCGTGTTTCTTCGATGCGCACGCGTTCCAGCTTGGCGTGCGAGAAAGTCTTCAGCCGGTTATAAATGTCGATGCACAAATTTTCCGTGGTCGGCACTTTTTCCTGAAAAGCAGCCACATCTTCGTTTAATGATTTATGATCGAAAACTTGCAGCACCGCCTTCTCCACAAAGCCATCCAGATCGACCAGGTTAGCGATCATGCCCGTGGCCGGATCGACCTTCCCGGAAACGCGCACTTCCAGCACGTAATTGTGGCCGTGCCCAAACGGGTTGTTGCACTTCCCGAAGACCCGGCTATTCTCCTCTTCGCTTAGATGCGCGCTATGCAGCCGATGGGACGCGGAAAAATGGTAACGGCGCCCCAGTTCAATCTTCAGTTCCGCAGCATTACCCTTCGCGCTCATCAAATATTTCCCCGGCCCGCAGTGGCATTCCCATTCCGGAAGCAATCCGCGAACAAGTCCGGCGACTCGTACAATCGCACGTGGTGCAAAGCACCTTGTTTTATTTTCGGCTCCAGCAAATTCCAGATCACCCGCGCGATATTTTCGCAGGTCGGTACCTGCCCGGCCAATTCAGGCACCTCGTGATTTAAGTGTCGATGATCCATGCGCTGCATCACTTCACGCTCAAGAATGTCTTTCAACTCTTTCAAATCCAGCACCATTCCAGTCACCGGATCCGGATCGCCCGCCACGGTAACTTCCAGCGTGTAGTTGTGTCCGTGTCCGTGCGGATTAGCACATTTCCCAAAAATGCGCCGATTCTCTTCTGGCGAAAGCTGCGCATTGTGATAAAGGTGCGAAGCTGAGAATTCGATTCTGCGTGTAATTAGCACCATGATTTGTCTTTTATTTGTTATTTCTTTTCATCGCCGGTTTCCGTGCTGTATTCGCGACCCTTCCACTGTACCTTTCCGCGCGCAAAACTACGGTATGAGGCCGCCAGCACTCCCGCATACAAAAATGCCGCAGGTATATAGTAGATGATGAAAGCAAAAGGATATTGGTTACGAACCAGCTCCGAGCCGTAGTTCATCTGGCGCAACACCAGCAGCAGGACTCCTGCGAACATCGCGATGGGAAATTTGATTCCCAGCAAAATTACCACTAGTGGTATCCAGGGAAATGCCGACTCGCTTTCGCGAAACGCCTTCCAGGGCGTTCCTCCCATCAAGCGGTAGAGATTTTTCGTCCATCCTTCCCACATCGCGCCAAAGGTGCGGTACATTCGTGCGCGAACTATTCCCTTCCCCGGTCCAAACCACAAGCGGTGACCTGCGGCCTTAACCGCCGTGGCTAGTGCCACATCTTCCAAAACATCTGACGCAAATCGCGCGTGGCCGCCAATCGCTTCGTAGACTTCGCGTCTTATCAACAGGAATTGCCCATTGGCTGCAGCGACTGACTTAGGATCATTCACTGTGGCATAAGAAAATCGCCGCGCGAGCCTGCAATACACAAACGGTATCAGCGCTTTTTCGTACCACTTTTCCGTGATTTGTTCCGGCGAGAAGGAAACCAATGCGGCATGGTTTTCCTGTGCAATTCGCAACGCGCGAGCCGTAGCGCCCTCTTCGAGTTCGACGTCCGCATCCGTAAATAAAAGCCATTCGCTCTTGGCGTTTCGTGCGCCAATCGTTACAGCATTATTTTTGCCCACCCAACCAGACGGGGGTTCCTGCGCCTCCAGCAATCGCAACTTTGCGATTCGAGTTGCCAGGTCCCGGACAATACGGGCGGTGTCATCTGACGACTGATCATTCACGATCACAATTTCGGTAATTTCACGTTGCTTTGCCAGCGAATCCACGCACGCGGCAATCACCGTCTCTTCATTTCGCGCCGGCACGATGGCGGTAATTCCGGCAGCGGTGTGCGGCGTCGCAACCGAGTGCTCAGTCACGCTCTCGCTGTTCGCTTGCGCGGCCGAATTCAGCGGCATTTCGTGTTCAATGGGCATTCGTGGGTGGCCGGACACGGTCACGCTACAATCTGAAGATAGGCTATTATAGCGGTCATGCCTCTGGTGCGAAGAATCGCTGCATGGACCGCCGTAGCCATTGCCGCAGGCATTCTGGTGTTGTTCGCCATGCCCAGCTATCGGCAAGGTGAGGCGTCTATCGCAGGAAAACCGGCTCTGGATTTTCCGCTTACGCTCGCCGGCAAGTCCGAGCATCTCTCCGATTTGAAGGGAAAAGTCGTGGTGCTCAACTTCTGGGCCACGTGGTGCCCGCCCTGTGTCGACGAAACTCCCTCGCTCAACCGGCTGCAAAAATATATCGATTCACGCGGTGGGATGATTTTAGGCGTAAGCGTCGACGAAGATGGCGCCGCGTATGAGAAATTTCTGAAAGATCAATCGGTGGCGTTTTCCACCTACCGCGATGCGACCAAGAAATCGGCCGCCGATTACGGGACATCGATATATCCCGAAACGTACATCATCGATCGCCACGGGAAAATCGCCCGCAAATTCATCGGCGAACAGCAATGGGACAGCGCCGAAATGCTGGCCTACTTCGACGCCATCCTGGGTCAGACTTAACTTTTTAATCTGGTGCGAAGTTACTCGTAGCGCAACGCTTCCACGGGATCGAGCTTTGCCGCCTGCATGGCCGGCAACCACCCGCTGATCACTCCCACCACAATCAAAATTCCTGTCGACAACATCATAGTGACCACCGACAAAGTCAGGTGAATATCGACCTTGCCGGAATCGTCTTCGTAAGCCGGTCCCAGAAACGGCAGGGTGCCGATGGCCGCGGTAATGACGCCTGAAAGCAGCATGCCGATCACCCCTGCGGCCAAAGTCATCACCAGCGCTTCCAGCAAAAATTGGCCGCGAATATGCGATTTTTTTGCTCCAAGGGCGCGCCGCAAACCAATCTCTTTGACGCGTTCCTCGACTGACACGAGCATGATGTTCATCACGCCGATGCCGCCGATGCCCAGTGTTAATGCGCCCACAAAAAACAGTAGCGCCTGAATCCCAATGGTGATTCCGTCATAAATAGGCTTGAATTCCATGCGCCCGAACATTTGAATAGCGCGCTTATCACCCGCCGAAAAATGTTGGCGGCTGGCCACTGCTGCGCGGACCTGCTGCATGGCATCAGCTTCAAAATTGGGCGCCACGGGCTCAAATAACATCACGCTGGCATAACGCGCGTCCCACAAGTCCGACGCTGCGGTGTAGGGAATGAAGGCGGATTCATCGTCGCTCGTAAAATAATTGCTGTCGGAAAATTTGGTGTCCATCACGCCGATGACGGTGAATTTCACACCGTTGATGCGCACGGTTTCGCCAATTGCCGGCGTGCCGCTGAAGAGTTTTTTACGCAGGATGGCGCCGAGAAAGACCACGCGCCTGCGCTCCGCGATGTCTTCCTGAGAAATCCATCGCCCTTCTAGCGGCACTTCGTTGCGCATCTCGCCATATTCGGGATAAACGCCGCGAATCGCGGTATCCGACAATCGTTCTTCGTGCGAAATACCTTTGAATTTCACGCTCTCGAGGGTCACGCGCTTTACCAGTGGCGATTGCGCTTTCACCCAGTCGGCATCTTCCTGTTCGAAGCGCACCGCTTTCCCGGCACGCTCGCCGCCAGCCTGCTCGCTGGTGGTGCCCGGCCAGCAAACCACCGCGCCTTTGCCAAATACTTCAAAGGTGTACATCAGCACATTGCGAAATCCGGACCCGTAACTCAGCAGCAGGGTTACCGCCACGATGCCCCAGGAAATTCCTGTCATGGTTAGCAGGCTGCGTACTGGATTGCGTCCCAGCGCGGCCCATGCTTCGCGAAATATTTCGAGGAACATATTAGCCGCCCGCCTCAAATCGCAGCGCCTCGATGGGATCGACAGATGCAGCGCGATTCGCCGGGTACAGCGCCGACAAAACGGAAATAAGGCCCAGCAAGCCAACTGATAAAGCTCCAAGCTTCCAACTGGCCAGCAGCCCAGCGAAAAATGGCGGCATGGGTAGCAGATTTACGAGCGCGCAAAATCCATACGACACCAGCAGCCCTGTTCCGCCGCTCAGCGCCACTACGATCACGGTTTCCATGAAAAATTGCCGCAGTATCGATCTGCGGGTAGCGCCCAGGGCCATGCGCACGCCAATTTCGCGTGTGCGTTCTCGCACGGACACGAGCATCACGTTCATCACGCCGAGTCCACCTAGAAACAGGGTGGCAATTCCCACCGCGCCCATGAACAATTCCATGCCTACGATAATCATGCGGTTAGCTTCCGCATTTTTTACCGTGTCCCAGATGCCAGCGGCTTCTTTGTCGCGCGGATCAAAATTATGCAAACGCCCTAACGAGCGGCGAATTTGCCGTAAACAATCCGGATGGGTCAGCAGAGATTTCGGAGCTACAAGAAGGCGGTCAATGGTGTGCTCTACTCCCGGCGCCTTAGTGGGAAAATCCCGGCGCATGGTGTCGTAGGGGATGAAAATCTTGCGGGTGTCCATTCCGTCATAGCTGGAGTTTTGGTCTTTGGATTTCATCACACCAATCACGGAGTAAGGAATCTCATTCATCCACACCTGCTGGCCAACCGCCTCGTGATCTGAAAAAAGTTGTTTTTTCGTGTCGCTGCCCAGGAAAGCCACGTTGCGCGCTTCAGAATTGTCTTTGTGATTGTAAAAGCGCCCTTGCGCGACCGCGATGCTACGAATCTCGGTGAATTCCGGCATCGATCCAACGGTATTAATGCTTCCGCTGTTAAATAGGCTGTGCACCTGCACACTGTTGCCCAGTTCCGGCAACACATATTTGCAAGCGGGCGATTCCCCCGCCACTTGCACGTAATCGTCTTCGCCCCAATGCACGGCACGGCCGGAGCGCGTTCCTCCGGCTTGCATACTGGTGCGCCCGGCAAAGACGATCATCACGTCTTTTCCAAACGTCTCCTGATTTGCCTGGATTCCTTTGCCAAGACCTTCTCCGGCGGCCACCATCACGGTGATGGAAATAATTCCCCACGCGATGCCGAACATGGTCAGCATCGTTCTTCGCTTGTGCGCCCACAGCGTGCTGAGCGTATCCTTCAGCAAATCCTGGAATGACAACGCGGACCGCCTTTATTCATCGCTACTGCAGAATCACCTGCTGCTTTTCATTCAGCCCTTCAAGAATTTCCGTCTTCACACCATTGGAAATTCCCAATTTCACGTTTACTTTTTTCTTTCCATTTTGGCCTTTGGCGTCGGGAATTTCCGCCTGTGCTTTACGCTCTTTGTCATAAATGAGCGCTGCTTCCGGAACCATCAGCACGTTCTTCTTCTCTTCCAGCATAATTTCCGCGTTGGCGCTCATATTGGCTTTCAGTTCCAGCGTCGAATTCTGAATGGAAACGCGCACCTCGAACGTTGTGACGTTATCTTTCTCTTTGCCTAAAGGCGAAATCTTGGTGACCTTGCCGTTAAATTTTTTATCTTTGAAGGATTCCACGACGATGCGCGCCGGCTGGTTCAAATAGACTTTGCCAATGTCCGCTTCATCCACTTTGCCCTGCACGTACACTTCGCTTACATCGCCCAGCGTCATGATGGGCGTGGCCTGCGAACCCAGAATCAAAATTGAGCTCACCGCGTCGCCTACGTTCACGTCCCGTGAAAGAACCAAGCCGTCAATGGGGCTCACAATCGTGGAGTTGCGCAGGTCTTCTTCGGCGTTATCCAGCGCAGCGCGCGATTGCGCCACTTGCGCTTCCGCTTTGGCGATGTCCGCATGCGCTACCGCCAGCGCCGCCTGCGCGCTGGCTTGCTTGTTCAACGCCATACGATAATTTTTTTCTGAATCCTCCACCACCGACTTGGACACCACGCCTTCGTTAAATTCGTGTTCCGCGCGCTCCTGGGTCAGCTTGAGGAACGGCACATCCGGCCCTTCGGCATCCACTTTATTGCGCTCCAGCGCCGCCATCGACGAATTGCGCGCCGCCTCAGCCGCCTGCAAATTTGCTTTAGCCGCGCGTTGGGCCGCTTCGAGTTGAACTTTATCCAATTCCGCCAGAATTTGGCCGGTCTTCACGCGGTCGCCATAGTCGACGTAAATCTTTTTCACGATGCCGCTGGCCTTGGATTTGATCTCGGCTTTTGACAACGGCTGAATTTTTCCGGTAGCCACTACTACCCGGGCGAGGTCGCCACGTTCCACGGTGGCGAGCTTGGAAGGATCGATCTCGTGGCTCGGCCGCAGCGCCGCCATCACGCCATATCCGCCGGCGCCCAGCACCACCAGGATCGCCACCAGCCAGATAATGCGGCGACGGCGCTTTTTCCCATTTTTCCCGTTGGTTAAGCTATTCCCATTCATGGACATAAAACCCCTCGCACGAAGCCTCGGCACCGCGACCTGTACATCAATACGTGTTACATCCCAAAAAGTTCCAGTTCTTAGCGGGTTAGACGATTTCCTAAGGGTTTGGACAGGTCACGGGGCGCCACGGAAGGGAGGAGTCGCCGCTTAACGTCGGCCTGACCACAACAATCCTGCGTCATTTTAATGACGGGCGAACGTTTATTCGTAACGCAGCGCTAGCAATGGACTAACGCGCGTGGCACGGCGCGCCGGTATCCAGCAGGCCACCAAAGCAACCGCCGCCAACAGGGCCACGACCGTCACGAAGGTGACCGCATCCGTGGGGCGCACTCCTACGATCAAACTGGCAATCGCGCGCGTTCCGGCCAACGCCGCCGCCAGCCCCACGCCTAATCCCACCCCTACGATGACGACACTTTGCCGCAAGACCATCCGCAGAATATCTCGCGGCGCGGCTCCCAATGCCATGCGAATCCCAATCTCATGCGTGCGCTGCACAGCCGCATAGGACACCACGCTATAGACTCCCACCACCGCCAAAATTAGTCCCAGCAGCCCCATCGTGGAGGTCAATTGCGCGCCGAACCGGAAAAGGAAAAATCCGTTGAGGCCCTGCAGCGACTGCGTCATGGTTTGCATTTCTTTCACAGCAATATCCGAAGCGAGCATATGGAGGCTGGATTCAATATCACGCTGCAATTTTTCGGGTGGCAATGAAGTTCGAACGTGTACAGTGCGAAAATCCACGTAAACCTGATTCAGCGGCAAATAGAAAAAAGGCATCGGATCCTCAACGATGCTCTTATATTTCCCGTCCTGAGCTACGCCCACCACTTCGATGAATGGGCCCGTTGGCCCTTTAATACTGAAACGTTTTCCCAGCACGTTCTCACTCGACCAGAATTGTCTCGCCATGGTCTGATTTATGATCGCCACCGCCGGCGCTTTTTCGTTATCGGCCTCCGTGAATGTGCGCCCGGCTACTATGGGCATTCGCAAAGTATCGAAATAGCCGGGTGTCACGTCGTTATACATCACGGTGGGAACATGCTCGCCAGGCTCGACGGGACGGCCTTCCACGGTCACCGCACCATCCGTGCTGACTACTCCCATCGGCACTACGAAGGCTTGCGCCACGGAGAGCACGCCAGGAATCGCGCGAATGCGCTCGTCTACTTGCCGGAAGAATTGTTCCCCGTGGGCTTTGTCGAATCCCACTTGCTGAACGTCCAGCGAGAAATTCAGGACGTGATTCGGATCGAAGCCCATATATATTTGTTGGGCTTTATCCAGGCTGCGCACAAAGAGTCCCGCAACGATCAGCAGCAACAAGGAGCCTGCCAACTGCGCCACCACCAACGTATTTCTGGCGATGTGTCGCCGCCGGCCTTCCGACGCGGTGCGGCCACCTTCACGCAGCACGGAGTTGACGTCATAGCGAGCCACGCGTAAAGCCGGAATTAGTCCTACAACCACGGTGCTCAGCAGCACGCTGGCAAGAGCATAGGCATACACGCGCAGGTCCGGCTCGAAATTAAAAGTTATCGGCAGATTCGTTCCGAGAGGTAGCGAACTCAAAAACCCGGCCGCCCAGTTGGCCAGTAGCAAGCCCGCGCCGCCGCCCAACAACGCAAGAAGCATGCTTTCCGTCAAATGTTGCCGCACCAGTCTCCAGCGGCCGGCGCCCAACGCGGCGCGGATTCCCATTTCCCGCTGGCGCACCGTAGCCCGCACTAGCAACACGTTGGCAATATTGAAACACGCTACGAACAGTACGAGAGCAGCCAGGATGGTGAACGCTATTGCGATCTTGGGCAGGGAATTATCCGGGTCGGGTTCCGGCCGCGCCAGTTTCTCCGGAAATGCGGAGATCTTTAGGTCCTTGTCCGTTGCCGGGTATCGCTCGGCTAGCTGCTGCGCAGTGACAGCTAAAGACGCTTCCGCCTGTTTAAGACTGACACCGCTCTTCAGTCTTCCCAATAACGCCAAGCTACGATCACCCCGTTGCGACCATAGCTGTTGGACGGAATCTTCCTCCATTCCCTTGGAGCCAAGAGCCGCGCTCAAGGGAACGTAGCCATCCGAATCGAGAATGGCGTACGTTCCGTGAAAGCCTTTCGGCGCTACACCGACGACCGTGACCGGATGTCCGTTGACCTCCACATGCTTTCCTATTACTTGGGCATCGCCGGCAAATCGTTTCTTCCAGTACGAATACCCCAGGACCAAGATCGGATCCGCGCCGGGAGTTTGCCCTTCGTGGGGCAAAATCAAACGTCCGGCCGCTGCTTGAATGCCGAGCGCAGAAAAATAATTCCCCGAAACACGCGTCAAAACGGCCTGGTCGACTTTGTGGTCGGCGGACAAGGCCGCAAGCGTGACGCGATAGGCAAACACGTCGCTAAAAACATTGGTTTGACGGGCGACATCTTGATAGAGCGGGTAGGAAAACCTCTGAAATTCGGGCATGCCTTTCTGTTGCATCGCCAGAACCGCCAACTGTTCGGCATGCGGCACAGGCATCGGCCGGAGCAACATGCCATTAATTACGCTGAAGATGGTGGTGTTCACCGCCATCCCGAGACCCAGGGCTACCACTGCGATGATCGTGAATGCTGGCGCGTTGCTCAGCGTTCGCGCCGCGTAGCGTATGTCTTGCCAGAAATTTCGCATTGGGCCTCCCCGTGACACACTACCGTCCATCGGGACCAATGCAAGCGGTCTTCCCTACTGTGGCCTACTCTGGCTTTGTATAAGTCTTCAGTTATACGAGGGTTGCGTTGAACACCAGACTTTGCGGGGCCTCGCAGGGGATCGATATTGGGACACACGGTCGCGGAATCGAACACCGAACCGTTCGCAGCGCCGAAATGAAGGGTGATCACTTCGCCGATGGGATTAAAGCGAAGCCTTTCGCAATCGCAATGAGTTGGCTATCACCGAAACCGAGCTGAAGCTCATTGCCGCACTCGCCAGCATGGGGCTGAGTAGCCAGTGAAAAGCGGGATAAAAAACTCCCGCGGCAATTGGCACTCCCAACGCGTTGTACACAAAAGCAAACGCCAGATTTTGCTTGATATTCCCTATCGTCGCGCGACTCAACCGGCGCGCGCGTACAATGCCGCTCAGATCGCCCTTCACCAGCGTAATTCCTGCTGTATCCATCGCTACATCTGTGCCCGTGCCCATCGCGATTCCCACGTGAGCGGCGGCCAGCGCGGGCGCGTCATTGATTCCATCGCCGGCCATAGCCACAACCCGCCCCTCTTCACGTAAGCGTTTTATAATTTCACTTTTTTGTTGCGGCTGGACTCCGGCTTCCACCTGCGTAATTCCCAATCGCCCTGCAACGCTCATGGCCGTCTCTCGCCTATCGCCCGTCAGCATCACAATGCGCAACCCTTCGGTGCGCAATTCTTTAAGCGCTTCGGCAGCCGAGGGCTTAATTTGATCGGTCAGTAAAAATACACCTTCCGTTCGTCCATTAATGCCGATGTACACGGCGGTCGCGGACTGATCTATTTGAATTTTGGAAAACGCCACGGCAGAAAACTCCACGGCGCGAGCACGTAAAAATCTATCCGTGCCCACGACCACCCGCTTATTTAGGACTTCTCCCTCGATGCCTCCGCCCGGAGTCGCTAAAAAATTGACGGCCTCCGTCAGCGGCAACTTTTTTTCAGCGGCAGCCTGCACAATGGCGCGTGCCAAAGGATGCTCACTCCCCCGCTCCAGGCTCGCTGCTAACGATAGCAACGCATCCTTCGTATAGGGGCTACCCAGCGCAAGCTCCACCGCGCCCACTTGCGGTCTCCCCTCGGTTAGCGTGCCAGTTTTATCGATCACCAGCGTATCGACCTTCGCCAGAGTCTCGAGCGCTTCCGCGCTTCGAATCAACACGCCCGCGTGCGCGCCGCGCCCGACGGCCACCATGATGGACATCGGCGTGGCCAATCCTAGCGCGCAAGGGCAGGCAATAATTACTACGGCAATGGCGCTGACCAGCGCGTTAGCGAATCGCGGCTGCGGGCCGAATACTACCCACGCCACAAACGCGAACACTGCCGCGGCTACCACCGCGGGCACGAAATAGGCCGCCACCTTATCCGCCAGCCGCTGCATGGGAGCGCGGCTGCGTTGCGCTTCGCTGACCAGCTTCACAATTTGAGCCAGCATCGTTTCGCTACCCACGCGCCGCGCTTCCATCACGAAGCTGCCGCTGGCGTTCAGCGTTCCGCCGGTTACCGGGTCTCCCGGAGACTTCTCCACCGGCATGATCTCGCCGGTTAACATGCTTTCATCAATGGCGCTTTGCCCTTCAAGCACTACGCCGTCGGTGGGCACGCGCTCGCCTGGACGCACTCGCAACCGCTCGCCTCGTTGCACTTCATTCAATGAGACGTCCCGCTCGCTGCCATCGCTTGCAACCAAATGCGCCTGATGCGGAGCCAGACGCAGCAACGCCCGAATCGCACCGCTTGTCTTTTGCCGCGCGCGCAATTCCAGCACCTGCCCCAACAACACCAGCGTGGTGATTATCGCTGCTGCTTCAAAATAAACCGGGGGCGCGCCGCTGGCATCGCGAAACGACGCCGGAAAAATCTGCGGGGAAATTGTCGCGGCCAGGCTATCCAAATACGCCGCGCCGGTGCCCAGTCCGATCAGCGTGAACATATTCGGACTGCGATTCACCAGCGACATCCAGAAGCGCTCAAAAAATGGCGCGCCGCCCCACCCCACCACCGGTGTTGCCAGCGCCATTTCAAGCCAATTGCGCGTTTCAGCTGAGAACGGCAGCGGCAGCCAGTCCCCGCCCATGGCAATCACTAGCAGCGGGATCGAGAAAGCCGCGCTCACCCACAGCCTGCGAGACATGCTCTCGTATTCGGGATCGGCTTCCGCTTCCAGCGACACTTCCACAGGCTCCAGCGCCATGCCGCAAATCGGACAAGACCCAGGCCCAATTTGCAGAATTTGTGGGTGCATTGGGCACGTGTACTGCGCGGATTTCGCGGCAATAGTTTCGGTAGCTTCCGAACTGGGCTGCAACGCGACCGGCGTTTTTTCACTCAGCCCGGCCCCAACAGAAGGGCCACGACGAACGGCGGCAACACCTCGGACGGTATCGCCACTGTGCGAGGTTTCCATCCCGGCGCTTCCCGGTGCCGCTAAGAATTTTTCAGGCTCCTTCGCGAATCTTTCCGCGCAACGCTTGGAGCAAAAATAATAGGTGTGGCCTCGAAAGTCTTGTTTCGCAGCCGCCTTACCCGGATCCACGGTCATGCCACATACAGGATCCTTCTCGCGCACACCCTCGCCCAGAATCGGCAATCCCACATTTTTTATATTTGAAGAATCCGCGGCGTCGGTCATAACACTATGTTAGATGAATCGCGCTCGCATTGCGTAACACCACAAGCGCTCACATCTCCGGGATTAAAAACGCGCGGAGGGTGTCCAGGTTCGCTGTTGAGGTATGAACCTGGTCTTGGGTTGGGCTTCGAGGGTGCCGCGATCGAATTTGCACTCGCTGGTATAATTTCCACCTATGACACTCGTCGAGATTACCTTTGAACTGCAATCCCCATTGACCGCCAAGCAATTAGCCGACCTGGCGGAATTCGCCAATACCTATGGACTCCGCCGTTTCCGCCATGACGAAGCGCACAACCTGATCACTTTCGAGTACGACGCTTCGCGCCTGCGGCAAAGTCAGGTGGTGCACGCGCTTGCCGGAGCGAACATCGCGGTCAAGCGCATCGTTCCGCAATCCGGCGCCGAAATAATTCCCGCCTGACGCTGCAGCGAATACTAACGTACAAAAAATATCGACCCGCTAGAGTCCTTCACGCAGCGTTTTCGCGCTATCACAGGATTTCTCTAGCCGTTCAAGCCCCCAGAACGCCATAATCCCGGTGTATATTTTTCGCCCGGATGCGAATCGTGAGCTGATCCTGCGTCGTCCGCACTCCCCAGAGTCCACAGGAGGGAGAATCGAATGCCTCAAGCGACACCGGCATTTCTTACGTTGCTACTGGCGAGTATGAATTTCGCTCCGCTGCTTGCCCAAAATCAGCCGACACCGGCTCCTTCGCCACGAGAGCCTGTAGCAACACAAGTGCACGAGGCCAAGTCCGCGGATGTTGCTTCCCCGGACGCCATTATGGCGGCCACCTATGATGTTATCTCAGGCCCAGCGGGGCAGGAGCGCGACTGGGATCGCATGCGTTCCTTGTTCTATCGCGGCGCGCGATTGATAAGAACAGAAGCAAAAAAGGAAGGTGGACTTCACGCCGCCGTCCTGACTCCCGAGGACTTTATCGAGCGTGCGGGAAATTATTTTAAGAAGAACGGTTTCTATGAACGCGAAATTGCGCGACGCGCCGAGCGCTGGGGCAGCCTTATGCAGGTTTTCAGCACCTACGAGTCCCGGCACGATCCTAAAGATCCAGCGCCTTTTGCGCGCGGAATTAACAGCTTCCAGCTATTCTTCGATGGCACTCGCTGGTGGATCATGACCATTTACTGGGCCGACGAACCAACGCAAGGTCCATTGCCAGCGGAGTTTCTTGCGCCTTCACATTAGAGTTAGCTCTAAATAACAGAAAACTTTCCTTCTGTTCCCGGTTTAGAGGCTTGGTTGTATTGATAGAAAGGGGCGGCGGACGGGACGTTTTCCAGATTTTCATCCTGGGTTAAGCATAGCTATCAGGTCATAGTAACGCGTTAGTAGCCGTAACAGAAAACGTCCCGTCTGTCACGGATTCTGTCATGTCAACAATGTGAAACCTCTTTAGAAATGTCCCGTTCCTTACCTCATTAGAAATGTCCCTTTTTCTTTTGATTTGCCTGTTGTCGTTGGGGTGTCCGCCGGAGCGAAGCCCTGCGCCGCGGTTTGTGCGGCGCGTTTAGGGCGAAGCGGAGGCGGACACCC
>Ga0193728_1000220_pt1 | contig 26504 bp, 10 predicted proteins | sample U1c1metaG_FD_143037 | JGI IMG/M metagenome (GOLD analysis project Ga0193728, IMG submission 143037) | Soil microbial communities from a riparian zone of the East river system, Colorado, United States - U1c1 | ecosystem: Environmental > Terrestrial > Soil > Riparian zone | place: USA: East River... | reverse complement strand
ACAAGATCAACAAGAAGCTGGGCCTGGCCCAGCCGATCGTGCAGGGGACGCTGACCGAAGAGGACATCGTCGCGACCATCGAGTACCTCGTCCGGCTGCACACCGGCGAGGACCAGATGACGTCCGTCAGCGAGGCGGTCATCCCGGTCGAGACCGACGACATTGACCACTTCGGCAACCGGCGCCTGCGTACCGTCGGCGAGCTGATCCAGAACCAGGTGCGCCTCGGGCTGGCCCGGATGGAGCGCGTGGTCCGCGAGCGGATGACGACGCAGGACGTCGAGGCGATCACGCCGCAGACCCTGATCAACATCCGGCCCGTGGTCGCGTCCATCAAGGAGTTCTTCGGCACCAGCCAGCTCTCCCAGTTCATGGACCAGACCAACCCGCTGGCCGGCCTGACCCACAAGCGCCGCCTGTCGGCGCTGGGCCCGGGCGGCCTGTCCCGCGAGCGGGCCGGCATGGAGGTCCGGGACGTCCACCCGTCGCACTACGGCCGGATGTGCCCGATCGAGACGCCGGAAGGCCCGAACATCGGCCTGATCGGCTCGCTGTCCTCCTACGGCCGGGTCAACGCCTTCGGCTTCGTCGAGACGCCGTACCGGAAGGTCGTGGCGGGCCAGGTCACCGACCAGGTGGACTACCTGACCGCGGACGAGGAGGACCGGCACGTTGTGGCGCAGGCTAACGCCCCGCTGCTCGATGACGGCCACTTCGCCGATCCCCGCGTGCTGGTCCGGCGGAAGGGCGGCGAGATCGACAACATCCGCCCTGACGAGGTCGACTACATGGACGTGTCGCCGCGGCAGATGGTCTCCGTGGCCACCGCGATGATCCCGTTCCTGGAGCACGACGACGCCAACCGCGCGCTGATGGGCTCGAACATGCAGCGCCAGTCCGTTCCGCTGCTGCGCAGCGAGGCGCCGCTGGTCGGCACCGGCATGGAGTACCGCGCCGCCGTGGACGCCGGCGACGTCATCGTGGCCGAGAAGGCCGGCCTGGTGGAGCAGGTCAGCGCGGACTACATCACCGTCGCCAACGACGATGGCACCCGCACCGACTACCTCGTGGCCAAGTTCCGCCGGTCCAACCAGGGCACCTGCTTCAACCAGAAGCCGGTCGCCGTCGAGGGCCAGCGCGTCGAGGTCGGCCAGGTCATCGCCGACGGCCCGTGCACCGACAACGGCGAGATGGCGCTCGGCCGCAACCTGCTGGTCGCCTTCATGCCGTGGGAGGGCCACAACTACGAAGACGCGATCATCCTGTCCCAGCGGATCGTGCAGGACGACGTGCTTTCCTCGATTCACATCGAGGAGCACGAGGTCGACGCGCGCGACACCAAGCTGGGCCCGGAGGAGATCACCCGGGACATCCCGAATGTCTCCGATGAGGTCCTGGCCGATCTCGACGACCGCGGCATCATCCGCATCGGCGCCGAGGTCGTCACCGGCGACATCCTGGTCGGCAAGGTCACGCCCAAGGGCGAGACCGAGCTGACCCCGGAGGAGCGCCTGCTGCGCGCGATCTTCGGCGAGAAGGCGCGGGAGGTCCGCGACACCTCGCTGAAGGTGCCGCACGGCGAGTCCGGCAAGGTGATCGGCGTCCGGGTGTTCACCCGGGAGGACGGCGACGAGCTGCCGCCGGGCGTGAACGAGCTGGTCCGGGTCTACGTGGCCGCCAAGCGGAAGATCACCGACGGCGACAAGCTGGCCGGCCGGCACGGGAACAAGGGAGTCATCGCGAAGATCAACCCGGTCGAGGACATGCCGTTCCTCGCCGACGGGACTCCGGTCGACATCGTGCTCAACCCGCTCGGCGTGCCGGGCCGGATGAACGTCGGGCAGGTCCTGGAGACGCATCTGGGCTGGGTCGCCGCCACCGGCTGGCAGGTCGATGGCGAGGACGAGGGCTGGAAGAAGCGGCTGAAGAAGATCGGCGCCGACGCCTCGCCGAAGGGCACCCCGGTGGCGACGCCGGTGTTCGACGGCGCCCGCGAGGAAGAGATCACCGGCCTGCTCGGCAGCACCCTGCCGAACCGGGACGGGGTCCAGCTGGTCGGCTCCACCGGCAAGACCCGGCTGTTCGACGGCCGGACCGGTGAGCCGTTCAAGGACCCGATCTCCGTCGGCTACATCTACATCCTCAAGCTGCTCCACCTGGTGGACGACAAGATCCACGCCCGGTCGACCGGCCCGTACTCCATGATCACGCAGCAGCCGCTCGGCGGTAAGGCGCAGTTCGGCGGCCAGCGGTTCGGGGAGATGGAGGTCTGGGCGCTGGAGGCCTATGGCGCCGCCTACGCGCTCCAGGAACTGCTCACCATCAAGTCGGACGACATCCTCGGCCGGGTCAAGGTCTACGAGGCCATCGTCAAGGGCGAGAACATCCCCGAGCCCGGCATCCCGGAGTCGTTCAAGGTGCTGATCAAGGAGATGCAGTCGCTCTGCCTGAACGTAGAGGTGCTCTCCAGCGACGGCGCCGCCATCGAGATGCGGGACACCGACGAGGATGTCTTCCGCGCTGCGGAAGAGCTCGGTATCGACCTGTCCCGGCGTGAGCCGAGCAGCGTCGAAGAGGTCTAATCCGACTACCGTAGGGGACAAAAAACGTGCTAGACGTCAACTTCTTTGACGACCTGCGGATTGGCCTGGCCACGGCAGACGACATCAGGCTGTGGTCCCATGGCGAGGTCAAGAAGCCGGAGACCATCAACTACCGCACCCTCAAGCCGGAGAAGGACGGGCTCTTCTGCGAGAAGATCTTCGGTCCGACCCGGGACTGGGAGTGCTACTGCGGCAAGTACAAGCGCGTCCGGTTCAAGGGCATCATCTGCGAGCGCTGCGGCGTCGAGGTCACTCGGGCCAAGGTGCGGCGCGAGCGGATGGGCCACATCGAGCTGGCCGCGCCGGTCACGCACATCTGGTACTTCAAGGGCGTGCCGAGCCGGCTGGGCTACCTGCTGGACCTGGCGCCGAAGGACCTGGAGAAGGTCATCTACTTCGCCGCGTACATGATCACGTACGTGGACGATGACTCCCGTGCCCGTGACCTGCCCTCGCTCGAGGCGAAGATCACGGTCGAGAAGGGCCAGCTCGAGCAGCGGCGCGATGCCGACATCGAGGCCCGCCAGGGCAAGCTGGAGAAGGACCTGGCCGAGCTGGAGGCCGCCGGCGCGAAGGGCGACGCCCGCCGCAAGGTCCGGGAGAGCTCCGACCGCGAGTGCAAGCAGATCCGCGACCGCGCGCAGCGGGAGATCGACCGGATCGAGGAGGTCTGGAGCCGCTTTCGCGGCCTCAAGGTCCAGGACCTGGAGGGCGACGAGCTGCTCTACCGCGAGATGCGGGACCGCTTCGGCCGGTACTTCCGCGGCGGCATGGGCGCGCAGGCCATCCAGGAGCGGGTCGGCAGCTTCGACCTCGACGCCGAGGCGATCAACCTGCGGGAGATCATCAGGACCGGCAAGGGCCAGCGCAAGGCCCGTGCCCTGAAGCGGCTCAAGGTCGTCTCGGCGTTCCTGAACACCAGCAACAGCCCGCTCGGCATGGTGCTGGACTGCATCCCGGTGATCCCGCCGGACCTGCGGCCCATGGTTCAGCTCGACGGCGGCCGGTTCGCCACCTCCGACCTGAACGACCTGTACCGCCGGGTCATCAACCGGAACAACCGGCTCAAGCGGCTCCTTGACCTCGGCGCGCCCGAGATCATCGTCAACAACGAGAAGCGGATGCTCCAGGAGGCCGTGGACTCGCTGTTCGACAACGGCCGCCGGGGCCGCCCGGTCACCGGGCCGGGCAACCGGCCGCTGAAGTCGCTGTCGGACATGCTCAAGGGCAAGCAGGGCCGGTTCCGCCAGAACCTGCTGGGCAAGCGCGTCGACTACTCGGGCCGCTCGGTCATCGTGGTCGGCCCGCAGCTCAAGCTGCACCAGTGCGGGCTGCCCAAGGAGATGGCGGTCGAGCTGTTCAAGCCGTTCGTGATGAAGCGCCTGGTCGACCTGAACCACGCGCAGAACATCAAGTCGGCCAAGCGGATGGTCGAGCGGGCCAAGCCGGTGGTCTGGGATGTCCTCGAAGAGGTCATCACCGAGCACCCGGTGCTGCTCAACCGCGCGCCGACGCTGCACCGGCTGGGCATCCAGGCGTTCGAGCCGCAGCTGGTCGAGGGCAAGGCCATCCAGATCCACCCGCTCGTCTGCACCGCGTTCAACGCGGACTTCGACGGTGACCAGATGGCCGTGCACGTCCCGCTGTCGGCCGAGGCGCAGGCCGAGGCCCGCATCCTGATGCTGTCGACCAACAACATCCTCAAGCCGGCCGACGGCAAGCCCGTGACCATGCCGACCCAGGACATGATCATCGGGATCTACAGCCTGACCCGGCTGACCCCGGACACCCCGGGCACGGGCCGGTCGTTCTCCAGCCTGTCCGAGGCGCAGATGGCCTACGACCGCGGGGAGCTCGACCTGCAGGCCGAGATGCAGATCCGGCTGCGCGACGTCACGCCCCCGGCCGGGTTCACCCCGCCGGAGAACTGGGTGCCCGGCCAGCCGCTGCGGCTGACCACGACGCTCGGCCGGACCCTGTTCAACGAGGCGCTGCCGAGCGACTACCCGTTCGTCAACTACGAGGTGAGCAAGAAGCAGCTGTCGGTCATCGTCAACGAGCTGGCTGAGACCTACCCCAAGGTCGAGGTGGCCGCGGCGCTGGACGCGCTCAAGGACGTCGGCTTCCACTGGGCGACCAGGTCGGGGGTGACGATCGCGATCGAGGACGTGGTCGCGCCGCCGAACAAGCCGGCCATCCTGGAGAACTACGAGCGTCGCGCGGAGAAGGTCCAGCTCGACTACGAGCGCGGCCTGATCACCGACGACGAGCGCCGCCAGGACCTGATCGAGATCTGGACCCACGCGACGACCGACGTGGCGCAGGACATGGAGGCGGCCTTCCCCGAGACCAACCCGGTCTGGATGATGGTCAACTCCGGTGCCCGCGGTAACAACGCGCAGGTCCGGCAGATCGCCGGCATGCGCGGCCTGGTGTCGAACCCCAAGGGCGAGACGATCCCGCGGCCGATCACCTCCAGCTTCCGCGAGGGCCTGACCGTGGTCGAGTACTTCATCTCGACGCACGGCGCCCGCAAGGGGCTGGCGGACACGGCACTGCGGACGGCGGACTCCGGGTACCTCACCCGGCGCCTGGTGGACGTGGCGCAGGATGTCATCGTCCGCGAGGAGGACTGCGGCACGGACCGGTCGCTGCCCATGCGGATCGGCGACGCGCTCCCCGATGGCTCGGTGCGCAAGCTCCCGAACATCGAGAGCACGGGCACCGGCCGCACGCTGTCGGAAGACGTCGTCGGCAAGGACGGGACCGTGCTGGCGCAGGCCGGCGCGGACATGACCGAGGCCCTGATCGACGCCGCGGTCGCGGCGGGCGTGGCGTCCGTGCGCACCTACAGCGTGCTGGTCTGCCAGGCCAAGGTCGGTGTCTGCGGGAAGTGCTACGGCCGGTCGCTGGCCACGGGCAAGCGGGTGGACGCGGGCGAGGCGGTGGGCATCATCGCGGCCCAGTCCATCGGTGAGCCCGGCACCCAGCTGACGATGCGGACCTTCCACACCGGCGGTGTGGCGGGCCTGGACATCACCCACGGCCTGCCCCGGATCCAGGAGCTGTTCGAGGCCCGGATCCCCAAGGGCCTGGCGCCGATCAGCGAGGCCGAGGGCCGGGTCAAGCTCGAGGAGCCGGACAAGTCGCGCAAGATCGTGATCGTGCCCGACGACGGCTCGGAGGAGATCGCCTACCAGGTCTCGATGCGGGCCCGCCTGCTCGTCGCGGACGGGGACCACGTCAAGGTCGGCCAGCAGCTGATCGCCGGCGCGGTCAACCCGCACGAGGTGCTCCGGATCCTCGGCTCCCGCGAGGTGCAGCTGCACCTCGTCGCCGAGGTGCAGGAGGTCTACCGGTCCCAGGGCGTGTCGATTCACGACAAGCACATCGAGATCATCATCCGCCAGATGCTCAAGCGGGTGAACGTGCTGGAGTCGGGTGACACCGACCTGCTGCCCGGCGAGCTGGTCGAGCGGCCGAAGTTCGAGGAGGTCAACCGCTCGGTCGTCGAGGCCGGCGGGACGTCCGCCTCGGGCCGCCCGGTGCTGATGGGGATCACGAAGGCCTCGCTGGCGACCGACTCGTGGCTCTCGGCGGCCTCCTTCCAGGAGACCACCCGGGTGCTCACCGACGCGGCGATCCACGCCCGCTCGGACTCGCTGGTCGGCCTGAAGGAGAACGTCATCATCGGCAAGCTCATCCCGGCCGGTACCGGCATGCAGCGGTACCGCAGCCTGCGGGTCGAGCCGACCGAGGACGCGCGGTCGAACGTCTACCCGCCGGCCACGTACGACACCCCGGTCGACTACTCCTTCGGGCAGACGCCGGGTGAGGCCATCCCGCTGGAGGAGTACGACTTCGGCGCCTACCACCGGTAGGAATCTCTAGGCGCAAGGCGCCCGGCAGCGATGCTGCCGGGCGCCTTACGCGTCCTGGTGGCCTGGGCGGGCCTGGCTAGCCGGTCAGGCGGCAGCCTGCAGCAGCTCGATGATCCGTCCGGCCAGGGTGGCGGTGAGCTGATCAACCTCTGCGTCGATGACGGTCGACATCTCGACCGTCCAGTCGCGGGTGCCTTCGCGCAGGTAAATGGCGCGAGGGGCACCCATGACGTCCCGTCGCCAGCTGAACGCCTCTGGCCAGGCCGCCGTATCTACCCGGCGAAGCATCGCCTCGTCAAACTGGTAGTAGTTTTCTGTGACGATGACGCTGTGCATGAGCAGTTCGTCTGTCCTGCAGCCGGCCAGCGAGCGAAACGCGGCCTCGCCGACGTGGGCCGCACCATAGGCGAGCCTGATCGTCTGGGCCACTCGCGGAGCCAGCTCGCTGAACCCCTGGCCCCCAGGCAGGATCGGGACATCGGCAGTTAGCTGCCCGACAGTTCGCTGGTCGGCCTGCGGCACACCGGTCCGCAGGGACATGCGGAGGCCGACAGCGGCATCGCGCGGCTGCCCGAGAACCTCGCAGACAGCTTCTATCGCCGCTGTCTGCATGACGACCCCTCCGGTCACGCCGTAGCGTCGTGCGGCACGGCGGGTGAGTTCTGCCGGAACCCGGGCCGGCCCCGATGTCCGCGTCGGCTGGAGCGCCCTCGGCTCGACGGCCACCATCGGCCGAGCGCCACGCAGTGTTTCGCTCCACTGCCTGGAGCTGGGCTGGGACCGACTCCACGATCGGTATGCGCCTGAGTCATTCCCGATCATGACCCGGTCGGAGTCGGTGTCGTAGGCGACCTGGATGCCCCGCACGAACGTGGCGAAAGACCAGCCGTCCAGCATCGAGTAGTGGAAGGACAGCAGCAGAACGGCAAGATCGGGGCCGTCAACGAGCGTGAAGCGCATGAGGGGGGAGCCGTCGGGTCTGAACTCCCGCCGGGCGTCGGCGTCGACAGCGTGCCGGACGGCCTCGCGAACGGGCACGTCACCCGGGACCGGAATGACCTCGAGAACCGGGACGGCCGGATTCCGGTAGGCGAGGCGATGCGGCTGGGCCGCGTCCCAGCATCGGTCGAGGGACGGCAGGTTAGCCAGCACCTTCAGGACGGCCTCAGCCAGCCGGCCGCGGTCAAGCTTCCGGGAGAAGCCGAGTACCGACTGCTCGTGCATCGGGTCAAAGCCCAGCGCCGGGTCTTGAGTCCGGTCGAGCCAGCCAGATTCCGTCGGCGAGGGATCAGGCGGCCACGAGAGGCCTGCCAGCGGCGCCCCATCGCTCCGGCGACTGGCGCGCATACGCGGGCGGAGTTCGCTGAGGGTGCCGTATTCCATGAGCTCGCCTATGGAGATCTCCCAGCCGGCCTCCAGGAAGGCGCTGACGAGAGCGATCAGGGCCAGCGAGTCCGCGCCCGCCGTGAGGAGATTCTCGTCGCGCCCGATACGGCGGCCGAGCGTCCTTTCGGCGATGAGGTCAACGACGGCCCACGGAACCAGGGCCGTCGCAGGCTCAGGCTTGATCTCAACGGGGTGAGGCCGCAGCGCTCCGTAGGCCGGAGGCCGGGCCTCGGGATGAAGCAGGAGCTCACGCATGCCCTGGAGCAGGTAGTCAGCCGTGGGGCGATTCATCCGGTTGATGTCGAAACAAAGATCAATTTCAGCCTGGCCCGACATTCTCACCGTGACATCAGCCGCGAACTCAGTCGCATCCTGGGCCGCCATGAGCTGCCACCGCAGCCCGGCTGGCGGGCTCGGCAATCCTCCGCCGGAATATACGGTGATCAGCGTATCCGGACGGCCTCTGGCGCCGGACTGCCACATGGACCGCAGGGCGTCGGCCAGCGGCGGGAATGGCTGCTCGCCAACCAGCGCGGCCTGCACGGGCCGGGCCACTTCCACGAGGCGGCCCGAGGGCGGAATCGCGACGCCAAGCATGTGAGTCTGCGTGAGCATGCCGACGGCCAACGCAGATCTGGCCAGCTGAGCGGGCCTGACATCACGGCTGACCGCGCAGGTCACATCCGACGTGCCCCGCATCCGAGCGACAATCGTGAGCCACGACGCGATGGCCAGGGATGCGGGCGTCAGGCCATGCTCCCCGGCCAGGGCTCGCAGCTGGCCGGCCTCAGCCGACGCCGAGATGGTCGCGAGAACCGGTGGCCTGCCGGCGAGGGGAAATGCGGTCATCTGATGCGCGGTCGCAACTGGTGCCGGTGGCTCCTGAGATGCCAGCAAGCGCAGGGCGCGCATGACGGTGGCCAGGGCTGGTGCCCCGAGCGCCGGCGGGCTCGTGCCCTCATACCGGCGGGCGAGGTCGTCCAGTATGACCTGGCAGCTGCGGCCATCCAGGACGATGTGATGATGAGTCAGGCAGAGCAGCGCCCGGTCCGCGCTGAACCGGATCAGCGCCAGCCGGACGAGCGGGCCGACGCCGAGATCGAACCCGTGGCGCAGCTCTTCCGCACAGATCTGGTTCGCGATCGGTACCTGGTCCTCGGGGTCAGCCGCAGATACCTCAAACTGCTGCGCTGCAGCCGCCCTGGGTTCCAGGGTAACCACCTGAACCAGCTGGCCCGTGACGTTGCGGATCAACGTCCGGAGGGCCTGGTGGGCGCGGCAAGTCTCGTGCCAGGCTGCGCTCAGGCGCCGTCCGTCAAGCGGACCCGTGATCTCAATACGCTGCTGGCTCACGTACTGGGCGGTCCGGTTCCTGGATTCGACGTAGATCCCCTGCTGGGACGAGAGCAGCGGGAGTACTGCCTCGATCGCGCTAAGCGCGGTCATGGCCGTCGCGTTCCTGCTGACCGCCCCGGCCCGGCGATGTATCCCCGCCCAGCGCGGCGAGGAGCTTCGCGATCTGGCCCGGGCTCAGGTCGAGCAGATCCAGGCCATCGGGCATGGTGTCCGACCCGAGGCGAGGCGCGTCCGCGATCGCTAGCGCCAGTACCGTACGCATCGCGGCCGGGAGCTCCGCGATGACGCGGTCGGACAGGCCGTCCGGGCCGTTCGGGCGGGGGGTGACCAGGAATTCGATATCCGGGGCCGAGCGGTCACGGGCATCGGGCAAGACGACGTCGACGGTCATCGCATGCGGGTCGCTTCGTGCGTTGTGGCCTGGGACGCCGGCCGGCACCCGGCACGAGGTGATCGTCGTGAGCCCGCCGAGCTGCAGGCTCCGGCCGACGACATTGATGAGCGGCGCGATAGAGGTTGCGGTCTCGGACCCGGCGGCCAGCCGCTTGGACGAGTCCCAGGCCGCGTCGTGCGGGCGGCTGGCTAGTGTCATCCGGATGTGCTCGATGAGTCCGGGGCCGGCCCGGTCGGCTAGGTCGATGAGCACAGGCGATACCAGCGTGAAGCACCCGACCCCCACTCCGCTGACGCCGACGGTCTCGAAGGCCCTGCGCCCGTCGAGGTCGAGATCGATGCGAACGGGACTGGCTCCTGTGACGCGGTGCACGGCCAGCGCCGCGGCGGCGACGGCGACCAGGATGACGGCCTCATCGCCCAGCCTCGCCGGCCAGGGTTCCGCGACGCGTACTGTGGCCGGCCAGGCCTCTGGCGGGGCCGCCAGGCGGCCGCGGACCGGTCGGCTCGCGGCCTGCCAGTGGGCCAGGCCCTGCTCGGATGCGACGCTGACGGCTGAGCGGTACCGGACGTCAGCGGCCAGGGCGCCTGCTCGCCGGCGCTGGCCAATTTGCCTCGCCCACGGCAGGAATGACGACGAGAAGGCCCCCTGGGGCTGGAGGTCATGAGGACGGGCGGCGAGCAGATCGTCCAGCTCCATGACCAGCGTACGAAGCGCGATGATGTCGCATACCAGGTGCGAGATGACCAGGCCAACCTCACCCGAGGACAGGGCCGCCAGCCCGACGTGCTTCCCCGCCCGGACATCCAGCTGCCCTGCGGCCTGGCGGAGCAGGGCGCTGTCGGCGTCTTCGCCTGGCCGGCGCGAGCTGTCAGCGACCCGGACCGCTGACACATAACCGGCAGGGTGGGCCGGGGGACGGACCATCATGGTGGGCTGGCCATCCGGACCGCGATCAAAGCTCAGCCGGAGTTCCGGGTGGCGCGCAACCAGCGCATTCACGGCATCCTCAACGTCGGCCAGGGCGGCCGGCGATTCAAGGATGACGGCCTGCACGGGCACGGGCGCCCCGGCGTAGACCTCCTCGAGCATCTCCTCCTGGCGAGGAGTGGCCGTGACGTCCCCGGCCACGGCATTATCCAGCTGGCCGTCCGCCGACGACTGGCGGACGCAGTCGATGAACGCGTCGAGGTCCTGATGCTGGTAGACCTGGCCGATCGTTACGGGGACCCCTCTCGCTTGCAAGCGGACCACGAGGTCCATGGCCCGCAGCGAATCTCCGCCGGCCGCGAAGAAGGGAGACAAGACCGCGGCGTCTGGGGGGAGGACGGATCTCCAGGTTTCCCACACCAGCGCGGCCAGCCCGCCCTGTGGACCTGGTCGGCCGGGCGCAGCACGGTCCACCTCCCTGGCGAGCTGCTTCCGGTCGACCTTCCCGGTGCCGCCGAGGGGCAGGTCAGTCGTCTGCTCGAAAACTGCTGGGATCATATAAGCCGGCAGCAAGGCCGACGCCTGGCACCGGACGTCGTCGACCGTCGTGCGTTCGTCGATGACGACCTTGGCCAGGAGGTGGCTCCGCCCCTGGGCGGCCCGGACAATCGTCGCGGCCTGCCGGACACCCGGTATGGACGCCAGAGCCGCGTCAATCTCGCCCAGCTCGACGCGGCGGCCACCAACCTTGACCTGGTCATCCGATCTTCCCAGATGCACGAAGCCGAGTGCTGGCTCCAGGACGCACCGGTCACCGGTGAGGTAGATCCTGGAACCGCTGTCATAGGGGTGGACGTCGAAGGCTGGCGAGTCCGGATCGTTCACGTAGCCGTTGGCGAGCGACTGGCCGCCAATGGCGAGCTGGCCGATCAGGCCGGGCGGGCGCACGCGCCGGAAACGGTCAAGGACGAGCATCTCTATGTTCCGCTCCGGCCAGCCGATCGGCACCACGGCGGCCGGCGGCCGCTTCCCGACAGGAGCCAGCGTCACGTCATCAGCCGCCTCCGCCGGACCGTAGGCATTCAGCAGCGCCAGAACTGGGAACGCCTCCTGCAGGCTGCTGGCGAGATCGCCGCTGAGTGACTCTCCGGTCGAGAGCAGCAGCCGCAGCCGGAGGGCACGCAGGGCCGCCTGGCCGCCGGGCGAGGCGTGGGCCATCAGCAGAGCGCTGAGGTAACTTGGCACGAGCTCGAGCACCGTGACCCGGTCGCGCTCGGCCTCGCGTACGAACTGGCGTGGATCTCGCAACGTGTCCTCGTCATAGACCGCGATGGCTCCGCCCGCCAGCAGTGGCGCTACGCACTGCCAGACGTGCACGTCAAACGCGAGCGGCGCGGTCTGGCCGACGACCTGACTCTCGTCCAGGCCGAGTGTCTCCTCCATCATGAGCAGATGGTTGACGAAGGCCCCGAGGCCCACTTCCACGCCTTTGGGCACTCCTGTGGAGCCCGAAGTAAACAGGACATAGGCGACATCGGCCGGGCCGGCGGGATCGCATCCCCCATCCGGTCGCAGCGTCAGGCTGCGATCTGACTGCCAGCGCTGAATCCGCGTACTGATGTCGATGACCTGCGCCGGAAGGCCCAGCCCGCCGGGCACATGGAGAATGTCATCAGTGATGATCGCTTTCGGCGCCGTGATCGCGAGCATGTCAGCGACCCTGGCGGGAGGATTGGCCCGGTCAATCGGGATGTAGGCCGCGCCGACCTGCAGTACCGCGAGCAGCGCGGCCACGTGACCTGAGCCGCGGGCCATCCGGATCGCCACCCGGTCGCCGGGGGATATGCCGGACGCAGTCAGCTCGCGGATGATTCCCGTGATCATCCGGCCGAGTTGGGCGTAGCTCACCGTGCTACCGCCGTGCCTGATCGCCGGAGCATCGGGGATCCTCGCGCAGTGCTCACTCAGGCGTGCCATCCAGCCCTGCAGCGGGACCGGGCGCTGCTGGCCCGTCCCGAGCGCCCGGACCGCGGCTACGCTGGCAGACGGCATAATGTCGGCGGTGGCGGGACGGCGAAACAGGCTTCGTCCCATGTCGGCGGCCAGGGATTCAGCGGCTTGCTGCAGCAGGTCCACGTCCGCGGGATCGTAGTAGGAAGACTTGGCCGCCCACCGTACGTGCGCACCTCCGTGGCCGAGCGCCACGTTCACGCTCAGTCCATACCGGGTCGCCGGATCGGGGCGTTCGAATACGCGTACCGGAATCCCCAGCAGCCGTATCTCCTCAGGCGGCTCCCACTGGCGCACTGTGGTGAATTCAAAGTCGGTGAAGACGCTGGACCGATCGGCGCGGCGTTCAGGATTAGCGACAGCCATGATGTCCTGGAGTGGCACATGCCGATTCCCCAGCGCATCCGTGGTTCTGCGGCTGACCCGCGCCAGGAAATCGGCCCATCGTTCCTGGTCGTCGAGTGATGCGCGCACCGGGATGGTATTTATCATCATTCCCATGATGTTGCGCTGCGATCGGTTGCGTACATCAATCTGTGTCATCATCAGCAGGTCAGGAATATCCAGGACCCTGAGGGCGGCCGCAGAATAGAGGCCGAACAGGACGGAGGAGACAGAGCAGCCGAGTTGGGATCGGGTCCGGTCCACTGCATCCATGAAGTCAGCCGAGATAGGCTTAACTATGCAGGTATCGGGAGCGCCGCTGGCCTGGCTGCGGTAGGTGCGGAGACTGGCATTGTGCTCCGGGAGCGGCTTGAGTACCTGCCGCCACAGCTGCGGGTCCGCCGGCCTCGGAGTTATCTCAGGAGGCAGCTCGGGCTGGGGTACGGGCACATAGTCGTCGCTTTCCGTGATCAGGGCGCGAAGAAGCTCTGACGTCAGCAGGTCGAAGGAAGCGCCGTCGACGAGCAGGTGGTGAGCCACGAAGACCACCACGGCCCCCGGCTCGCTCGGCGACGTGAGGATGTGCACGCGGGCGAGCGGCGCGGCCGCGAGATCGAACGGCTGCCGTACGCACTGGTCGATGACCTCGTCGGCCCAGCCCGCCGCCAGGTGGACGTGGACCCACTCCTTTCCGGTCGCGGCTGGCCCAGCCCGGCAAAATACAGCTGCGTCCCTGGCCCCGAACGAGCGCCGCAGCACCGGCATCCTGCCGGGCAGGTGGCCCAGTCGCTCGGCCGCCGCATGCGGGTCGACCGGAATCCCGAGCCATATGGCCCGGTGAATGTGGGTGGAGACGTCAGACGGATCTGATGCCTGGGCCACCCATAGCGAGCTTTCCAACGGGCTCAGCGGGCGTGTCGCGGACGTCACCGCCGAAGACGGCCGACCAGTGCGGCGAGGCGGGCTAGCCACGTCCTGAGCTTCCGCTCCGGTCACCGTCGGACAACTCAGCCGCGGCCGCGAGCGTCTGCAGCGCCCAGCCGATCTCCCCGTCGGTGACAGTCAGCGGCGGGAGAAATTTCACGACTTCACCCTGGCGGCCGCACGTCTCGACCAGGAGGCCTGCCCGGAAGGCATGACCGGCGACTCGCGTGGCCATGACCTTGTCGGAGCAAGGCAGGCCGATCATGAGGCCCGAGTCTCGTGGCGGGAGCAGCCAGTCGAAGCCCTCCGCGATCTCGCGGAGGCCGGCGAGCAGCCTCCGTGACTTGTCCGGCACTGATCTCTCGGTAGCGTCATCGGCCCAGAACTCCGTGAGCGCGGACCGGGCCGTCACGAAGGCGAGGTTATTGCCGCGGAAGGTGCCGGAATACTCCCCTGGTAGCCATCGGTCGATGGAGGGCCGGATCAGGTTGATGCTCAGTGGGAGCCCGAGCCCGCTCAGCGATTTCGACAGGCAGACGATGTCGGGAGATATCCCGGCCTGCTCAAAGGAGAAAAAAGGTCCGGTGCGGCCGCAGCCTGCCTGTATGTCATCCACGATGAGCAGCGTGCCCTGCTCCCGGCAGCGTTGCTCAATGGACCGCAAGCGGCGCGCTGTCGTGGGCCGGACGCCGCCTTCGCCTTGTACCGTCTCGAGGATGCAGGCGGCGGCAGGGTCACCCGGCCGGCTCAGGGCCGCGGCGAGCTCGTCGGGCGCGTCATTGTCATCGAGCTCGTGGCTAACCCGGACGAAGCCGCGCCGCGGCCGGGGCGGGATGCCGCGGCGCGACGGCGCCGCGTCCGAGACATATAGCGCATCGAGCGTAGTGCCGTGATAGGAGCCGCTGAGGTACACGACCAGGTTGCGTGCCGTGGCAATGCGCGCGAGGCGGAGCGCGGCCTCAACCGCTGAAGTGCCAGTCGGCCCGGTGAACTGCACGCGGTAGTCCATGAGCCTGGGCTCGAGGATGTATTCGTAAAGTGCGCTCAGGAACTCTCGCTTTGCTGCTGTAGCGGTGTCAAGGCTGTTGAGGATTCCGCCGGCGCGGAGGTAACTGACGGCGCTCTCGACAAGAGCGGGGTGATTATGCCCGTAGTTCAGGCTCGCCGCTGCGCAGAAGAAATCCAGGTATTCGCGTCCGCGCTCGTCGTAGATGTGAGCGCCGCGGGCAGTGGTAAAGACAGTTGGCCAGTGTCGGCTATATGACCGGACGGCTGATTCGATGTCCACTGTCTCTGTCAATATGCCCGCGCTGCGTTCGCTCGATCAGTCAAGGCGCGCAGCGGCGCTCTCGCCTTCATCAGCATCTCCTCATACTCGTCGGCCGGAACGGATCCCAGGACGATCGCCCCTCCTGCGCCTACGCTCAACCGGTCGCCTTGAATGACGGCCGTCCTGATGACGATATTGAGATCCGCCGTTCCGTTGCGGCCGAAAAACCCCAGGCATCCCGAGTAAATTCCCCGCGGGCCGTTCTCAAGCCGGTCAATTATTTCCATCGTGCGCTCTTTCGGGGCGCCGGTCATGGAACCGCCGGGAAAGCATGCGCGGACGCATTGAACCGCGCTTACGCCGGTGCGTAGCCTTCCTCGGACAGTCGACACCAGTTGATGTACTGTCGCGTAGCTTTCCACCTGCATCAGGCGGGGAACGGTTACGGAGCCGACCTCGCACACGCGTCCGAGGTCGTTGCGGAGCAGATCCACGATCATCAGGTTCTCCGCTCGCGACTTCGGATCGCTGGCCAGCCCGTCGGCCAGTTGGCGGTCACGATCAGGATCAGGATCTCGCCGGGCAGTGCCCTTGATCGGTTTGCTTTCCACAAATCTGTCCTGGTTTACCTTGATAAAGCGTTCCGGAGAGGAACAGAGGACATGAATGTCACCGAGTCGCAGGTACGCCGCGTAAGGGGCGGGATTCTGCCGGCGCTGGTCCAGGTAGCACGAGAACGGATCGCCTGCGAAGGTCATGGTCGCAGTCGTGGTCAGGCAGATTTCGTAGCTTTCGCCGGCGTGAAGCTGCCGTAGGCATTCCCGGATATCGGCAAGGTAGCCTGCCTTCGCCCGGCGGAGGTACGGCTCCGGGTCGGCGGCGGCCGTTCCCCGCTGCGGGTCAGGCCCCGTCCTAGCGCCGGTGTCCAGTTCAATGGGACGGGCCAGCGCCTCCTGTGCTGAGCGCAGCCAGCATCGGGCGTCGGCGATGCTCGCCTGGTCTGTCCGCCTGGCCAGCGCGAGCAGGTAAGTACGGTGCTGCTCGTAATCAATCGCGACAGCGCGGGTCGCCGCCATCCACATCGCGTCCGGATTCGCCGCCGTAAAGCTGTTAGCCGATCCGAGCTCTGCCTTCAGCTCGTAGCCGAAATACCCGACGTAGCCGCAGTCGAAATCGAAGGGCAACTGGCCCGCAGTCGGCACGCGTGACGCCGTGCGGTCGGCTAGAACTGTAAAGATCGAGTCGTCGACGTGCGATGATGCCGTCGCGCCGGTACTGGTGATGAGCGTGCCCTGGCCTGCGCGGGATGTCAATACCTCACCATCCGGGCCGAGCGGGGCGCCCAGGAACGAGTACCTCGCCAGCCCAGGCTCGGCCCGGCTGCTGTCCAGCCAGAATGCATGACTGCACTGCGAGAAGAGAACCGTGAATGCTGCCGCAGCATCTACCTCATGCGGTATCTCCTCGCAGCTCACCTCCCAGTCGGCGGCCCCCGGCGGGGTTCGCAGCAGCTCTATCATGTTCAGGACGCTCGTCATGGGCGCCTGCTCCGCTATTCCGGTGCCGGGCGGCCGGGCTGGATAGCTGCCGTGGCGGTTGGCGCCGGCCCACGATCGGGCGAGGCGCTCAAAATTCAGCAGCAGCCGCTGGCCGTACTCGGTGAGCACGGACTCGGGATGGAACTGGACTCCCCACAGCGGGCGTGATTCATGCTCCAGGGCCATGAGGACGCCGTCCTCCGCCCATGCGGTCTCCCTGAAGCCCAGGGCTAGCCGCTGCTTCGAGACGCAGAGCGAGTGGTACCGGACTGCTGCGAAATTCTGCGGCATGCCAGCGAAGAGCCCTTGCTCGTCATGCCTGATCTGGCTGAGGTAGCCATGTCGCGGTGCCGGGGCGGTCCGTACCGGCGAGCCATGCGTGTAGGCGATCGCCTGGTGCCCGAAGCAGACGCCGAGGACCGGGATCTCGTCGCTCGTCAGTATGTCAGCCGACAGTCCCAGGTTGCGGGGTTCCTCAGGATGGCCGGGTCCGGGGGAGACGACGACCGCGTCAAAGGTGGCGAGCCGCTTCGGATCCCAGGCCGGAGCATCATTGGTAATGACGCAGGGCTCATCTCCGTAGGTGTGCGCCATGAGCTGAAATAGGTTATACGTGAAAGAATCATGATTGTCGATCAGCAGGACGCGCATCTCAGGAGGCCGGGCTATCGTGACGATGCATGTATGGCGTCTGCGAGGTTAAGGAGCGTTGGCTCAGTGAGGAAATCGGCCAGATCAATATCGAGCCCCGTTTCGTCATAAATGACTTCCAGGAGCTCCATGGCGGACAGGGAGTCCCCTCCCGAAGCGAAGAAATCTGCGTCCTCGCTGACAAAGTCGGCATGCTGCCGCCAGGCCGCTATCAGGAAGGCGGGTATCTCAACCTTGGGATCAGGCGCGAGCTCGCCATGTTTTTCCGGAGCATCGATTGCCTCGCTCGCCCAGCGCAGGTCGATCTTGTCGCTCTCCAGGTACTGGATGCGCGACACCTTGGCCCAGCGCGCGGGCCATTCGGCCGGCGGGCTGATCTGCCGGAGATCCTCGGCCACGTCGCTGACCGGCCGACTGGCCGTTAGCAGGCAAGCGAGCTGATGGCCTGCGTAGAAGACGGTGCAGTCGGTTACCCCGGGAATGCCGCGCACCTGCATCTCGATGGCGCTGAGATCGACTCTGTGACCGTGCACTTTAACCTGGCGGTCAGCTCGGCCCATGAAGTAGAATACACCATCCCGGATTTCCCCGAGGTCGCCGGTATGATAACTGAGACCATCAGCCGCGATGAACCGCTGGATGGTGCCGCCCTCTTCCAGATATCCCCAGGCGACCGTGTCGCCCGTGATGCGAATCATCCCCCCGTCGATGTTGGCGGAGACGCCGGCCAGCGGCCGGCCGAGTGGTATCTCGTCCTCATCGCCGGTCACCTCATGCGTCAAGGCGCACACCGTAGCCTCGGTCGGCCCGTATGCGTTGAGGACCTTAGCTGCGTAACGCCTGGCCTGTATGGCCAGCTCCCGGTCGAGCTTCTCGCCGGCCGCGGACAGCGTCTTGATGCGTGGCATCTCCCCGCTGGCCAGGATTCGGCTGAGGTAGCTGGGCGGCACGCACAGGTGGGTGACCTGAGATTGCCGGATAAAAGCCGCCAGTCGGCTGGGCCTGCTCCAGAGCCCGGCAGGACCGAAGACAAGCGTCCCGCCGGCACGGAGTGTGGGCACTACTTCCGTGTAGATGGCGTCGTAGGCGGGTGATGAAATCTGCAGGAGTCGGGAGGCGGCATCGATGCCTGCGCGCTCCATCCACTGCGGAGCGACGATGTCGAGCCCGGTCCACCGGCAGAGCACGAACCGGGGATCGCCGGTGCTGCCGGAAGTCATCGCTATGTATGCCGGATCAGGGCAGGCGCCAGGCGCATCGCGCTGACCAGGGTAGCCGGGAGCAGCACTGACCTCCCAGTCATCTCCGAGCGCGCTCCAGAAAGGGGTTGTATTACTCTCCGGCACGCGCCTCAGGTGCGCGGCTGGCTGCACCACGCGCAGCGCGCTGGCCACACGCTGGCCAGGGGCCTGGTCATCGAGCAGAAGCGGGATCATGCGATTCCGCCATGCGGCCAAGAATAGAACCACTGTCGATGCCCGGCCGCGGAGCGATTGTATGAAGATCGGCTGACCGGAGAGCGGAATCCCCAGGCGTTTTAGTGTGGCGCTCGAATCGTCGATAAGCCCGATCAGGTCGGAGTAGCTGACTGTGTAATCCGGGCCGGCCAGCGCAGGGGCATTCCCGCGTGAGGCGAGAGCCTCGAAGAACTTGTCAGCTGATCGTGATGACATATATGAGCTTGTCACGCTTAGGCTGCATCTGCCCTACGATACTAGTTCAGGAGGTGAGCGTCTAGTGGGGTATCTTTGATCCGTTTTGTCCGCCATCTGTCTCGGGTCCTAGCACGCCCTGACCTGGCCGTCCGCCAGATGCGGGGGAGGCGCCGATCAGCGAGAATGGTGGGTCGATGCGGCTTTGACCTGGTCCCCGGTGGCCGCCCGGTGCCCATCGTGGGCCGGCCTGGGCGGTAACGTACTTAATTGGGTCGTTAGCTGGGTACTATCGGTCCATGTCAAGATTAATCGGCGCGGCATGACTAGCCGGTGTACGTCCGTCGGCGAGCAGGGCATGACCAGGCTGGCAGGTGGCGGCTAGTGCGGATATTGGGCCTGAATCCAGGTCATGATGGCGCGGCGGCGTTGCTTGAGGACGGTCGGCTGGCATGGAGTCTGGAGGCCGAGAAGGACTCCTTTCCCCGCAACAGCGCAACGTCGGTCGTCACGGTGATGCAATCGCTGCGTGACCTGGGCTCGCCGCCGGATGCCATTGCCGTAGGCGGCTGGTACAGGTCGCCCAGGCCCGGAGTGTTTGACTTCGACGCCGGCTATTACGGGCTGCAAGATCCCGTCATCAAGAGTTCCAGAATATTCGGTAGCCAATGCCAGGTCGTCTCCTCTAGCCATGAGCGCTCGCACCTGTTCATGTGCCTGGGAATGGCGCCGGAGTCATATGACGAGTGCGCTCTTCTCGTATGGGAGGGAGCCATCGGCGCTTTCTACCATACGGTTGATGGCGGGTGTACCTTCGAGCGGACATCGGTCATGCATGGTCCGGGCCACAGATTTGGCTTCCTGTATTGCCTGGCAGATCCGCGGTTCGATGATGGCTCTGTACCGCTCGACGTGGCGGGCAAGCTCATGGCTCTGGCCGCCTTCGGTGACGCGCGCCGGGCAGGCCGGGAGGCCGGGCAGGTCGTGAGCCGGCTGCTTTGCGCAGATTCCGCGTACTCTTTGGAGAAGGCCGATTTCGAAGACTCGCCGCTCCTCAATTGTGGCCTGGATAGCGAGGCACTCCACGACGCGGCCCGGCTGCTTACCGATCGGCTGTTCGAGCGCTTTCAGGACGCTGCGCTAGCCGGCCTGCCGACTAGCATTCCCCTGCTGATTGGCGGCGGCTGCGGCCTCAACTGCGAATGGAATTCCCGCTGGCACGATCTCGGGCATTTCGCCAGCGTGTTTGTCCCGCCCTGTCCGAACGACTCCGGTTCGGCGATCGGCTCGGCCATTGATGCGCAGCAGGCCCTGGGCGGCGGGACGGCGATCCAGTGGTCGGTGGCAGCAGGCGCCGACTTCTCTGAAGATGTGGTCCCCGCGGGCTGGTCGCCTCAGCCGCTGTCGTCCGACAGCCTCGCCCAGTTGCTGGCGGCGGGCGAGATCATCCCGTTTGTGCAGGGTCGCTGCGAGGTCGGCCCGCGCGCTCTCGGGCATCGATCTCTCCTCGCCTCACCGCTCGACCCGTCGATGACCCGGATGCTGAACAAGCTGAAGCACCGCGAGGCGTACCGACCGATAGCGCCCTGCTGCCGGGCAGAGGATTACGGGCTGTACTTCGAGGGCCGCCCGGACCCGTTCATGCTCTACTTCAGCCGTGTCATTGACCCCAGGATCCCGGCGGTCACCCATGTGGACGGCAGCGCCCGCGTCCAGGTGGTTGACCATGATGCGCCGGCCAATCTCGACGCGCTGCTGAAGTCCTTCGGTGATATCAGTGGCGTGGCTGTGCTCTGTAACACCTCGCTCAACTTTCCGGGGCGCGGCTTCATAAACCGGATATCGGATCTTGTGTCGTTCTGCGAGGTCAATGCCCTCAGAACGTTCGTGGTCGATGACGCCGTGTGGCACCGGCGGTAGCGAGGTGAGCCTCTTGGCGGGGATGCGGGCGGACAGCCCGGGCGTGATGCTCGCCCAGGATGTCGCGATCGAGCCGCTTGTCGATGGCTGGCCTGCTTGGCTGATGCTGCTCGACCCGGTGACGGCGGGGTTCTACCGGCAGCGTCATGTCGAGTTGCTGACGTCGTACATCTCTAATCCGAAGCGGCACGCCAGAGCACTGCGCGACCCGCGCCTGACCGGCGGCCCCTTTTGCGACCTGGAGTGCACCCCGGACGACAAAGTCGTCGCGTACCTCGAGTGGTATGCGAAGTCGAGCAGGGAGCACTTGCAGTTCGCTCATGATCTTGAGCAGGTCCGCCGGGTGCTGATGGAGGCCGATGCGGACAGTCCGTTGCCGGACTATCGTCAGCTGCCTGCGTCGCTGCGCGGCCGCATCGAGTTCCGGTATGACTATCTCGGAAGACCGAGTCTGCGGCTGCTGACTGGTGCCGCAGACGTCCCGCAGGTGAATGGCGGCGCGATATGGGCCAGCGCGCTGTCTCGGCCGTCGATCCTGTCGACACCGCGGCTGACGGACGATCCGCGGACGCAGACCTCGGGAATGACTCCCAGCGCCATCGGCGCATTCTCGGCCATGCACCACCGGGAGGTGGCGCTCGCCGACTTCGAACGGTTTGCGCGCGAGGCAGGGGTGCGCAACCCGCTCCAACTGGTGGCGCAGCCAGTCCGCGGGGCGGGCACGGACCGGAGAGTTCGCTTCCTCGGTCATACGAGCGTGGCGATACCGCTGGCCAGCGGGCTGCTCGTGTCGGATCCGGTGCCGCCCTCGGGCAATCCGGCCGCCCGCGGGCTGGCTGATGTTCGGCTGGTCCTGATCACTCACGGTCATCCGGATCACTTCAGTCCTGAGGCACTACTGAGCCTGCTGCCGATGGGCCCGACGGTCGTCGTGCCCGCGTCCGGGAGCGGGACGCCTTACGATCCTCCGCTCAAGTCTGCCGTTCAGGCCCTGGGCTTCGCGGACGTGGTCGAACTCAGGCCGTACGAGACTTTAGGGCAGGATGATGTAATCGTCCGGGCACTGCCCTTCCTCGGTGAGCACGGGAGCCTTGCTATCGACTCAAAAACGGTCTACGAGGTACGCCAGGAGCAGCGCTCGATCGTCCTCGCCGCCGACGCGACCGGCCTCGACCCGCAGGTTCTCGTCGGCTGCTCGAGCGCGGCGAGCAGCGTCTGCCTGATCATCGGGATCGAGCCCGCAGGGGCCCGGTCCGGGTGGCTGTACGGGCCGGTCCTGGGCAAGAGCGCCGCGGGGCTGCGCCTGGCGGCCCAGCCGCTGGCCGGGGCGGATGCGGCCGAGGTGCTGGCGCTGGCCCGGGCGTCGGGCGCCGGGGCGATCCGGATCTACGGCACCGGGGCGCCGGGAATGGGTCACGTGCTAGGCCGGTCGTCGCTGAACGCGTCCAGAGCGGACGCTGAGGCGGCCAAGCTGAGGGAGATGCCCGGCGCGAGAGATCTCGATATCAGGGTTCTCACCAGGCCGGGCCAGGAAGTGGCGGGTGACACGAGGCCGTGAAAGACGAGGTGGTGCTCGGCTACAGCGGTCTGGATGGCAGCGCCGGCTACCTGGCCCACCTTGGTGTCGCGGTCGGTGCTGAGCGCAGGATTTTCCAGGGCATGGATTCGGCTGCTGCCGTCTTCGTGAACGGAGTACTGCGGGCGGCTGTCCAGCAGGAGCGGTTCAGCGGAGTGAAGTTCGATCACCAGTTTCCGGCCGACGCGATCCGCTGGTGCCTGTCGGAGGCCGCTGTCGGACCACAGGATGTGGATGCGGTGGCGCACGGCTTCGCGTACGGGCCATATGAGCGCCTGTACTCAGCCAGCGAGCGCAGCGCGCAGCGGTATAGGGCGGTGTACTCACCCCAGAGCCAGCAGTCTCTGCTCCAGAGGTTCTTCCCCGCGATAGCCGATCGCGTCACAGTCCAGGGCGTCCGGCATCATGTGGCCCATGCGCTCAGCGCGGCCGCGGCGTCAGGGTTCAGTGAGTGCCTCGCGATCGTCTTGGACGGCATGGGCGAAACTGACGCCGTCAGCGTGTTCAGCTGGGCGGACGGCCGGCTTACCCGGCGCATGGCCCTGGATTTCCGCAGCTCGCTGGGGCTCTTCTACTCGCTCATCACGATGCACCTCGGCTTCAGCCCCAACAGTGACGAGTATCAGGTGATGGCGCTCGCCGCCTACGGCGATCAGGCTCGTTACGCGGCGTTGATGCGCGATGCGGTGCGCCTCGGTCCAGGGGGGCGGCTGTCAGTTCCCCTGCTGAGGTCATCCCCGGCCGACGAGCACCGGGAGCTGTACCGGGCCGGACGACGGTGGCTCGCGGACCAGACGTTTCCGGCCGTTGCCGGCGATGCGGGGAGCGACCCGCGGCACGCGGATCTGGCGGCGGCGGCGCAGCGCAGGCTTGAAGAGGCCATCAGCCACGTGGTGATGCACTGGGTCAGGGAGACCGGGCTCCGGCGGGTTGCCCTCGCTGGTGGAGTCGCCCTCAACTGCGTAGCGAACGGGATGCTCCTGCGGCATGACGTGGAGTCCCTTTACGTGCAACCCGCCGCGGGCGATGAGGGGACGGCGCTCGGTGGGGCGATCCACGTCCTGGCCCGGCGCCCGGCGAGCATCAGCATCCCCCCGATGCCTTTCTGGGGCCCGGAGATAGAAGATGCACCCGATCGCGCAGCGGGCTGGATCCGGCTGCCATCCGGGCCTAGCGCAGTAGCCGCTGCATCCCAGCTGCTGGCTGCGGGCGCGATCGTCGGGTGGGCTCAGGACCGGCTTGAGTTCGGTCCGCGGGCGCTGGGCAACCGGAGCATCCTGGCCGACCCGCGTAGTGAGTCGATGCGCGACCGGGTGAACTCAGCGGTCAAGTTCCGTCAGGAGTTCAGGCCGCTAGCTCCTGCAGTGCTGGCCGAGCATGCTGACGAGTACTTCGAGATTCCTGCTGGCGCCGACCTGAGGCACATGACGGTCGCGGTGCCGGTGCGGAAGGCCAGGCGGCATCTGATCCCGGCGGTTGTCCACCTCGACGGCACGGCGCGCGTGCAGGTAGTGCATCGCTTGAGCGCGCCCCGGTTCTGGTCATTGCTGAAATCATTTCATGACCGCACGGGCGTCCCGGTCCTGCTGAACACGTCACTGAACGTGCGAGGCCAGCCGATTGCCCGCAGCCGGGCCGACGCCGTCCGGGTGTTCGACTCGTCCGCACTCGACGCGCTCGTCATCGGTAACAACGTGCTGCTGCGGCCAGCCTGGCGAGCCTTGCTGCCCAGGTGACGTACCTCAGGCCTCAAGTCGTGACAATCGAGTTCCGCTTTCCCCGTGCGGTGAGATGCCATTTCCCGGTCGCCTGCGGGACTATCGTGAGCTGGGCTTCCGGATCGAACTGGCGAGCCAGGCCATGCGTGAGCGCGTCCGCGATCTCGGCGGCTTGCGCAGCATAACGAGGGGGCAGGATCAGCGTGATTTCGCCTGTGCCACGTTGTATAAGCTGATATTCTGAGACGTGAAAACGATCGAGGTGAAATTCCACATCACTGTGGCTGAAGAGCCGCCCATCGGCCGAGGAGAGGCGCTGATTTCCGCGCCCGAGCAAGTCCGCGAACGCAGGCAACGGCGATCCGCACCCGCAGGAGAAGCTGATGAAGCCAGAGGTGAGATCCCCCGGCTGGTAGCGCAGGATGGGCATGGCTCGGGCGAATAGCGATGTCAGCGTGATATCGAATAGCCCGCTGTCTGCCGCCGGACCCTCGTGAATCAGCTCCACGTGAATGCCGTCTGTCTGGACGTGAATCCGGTCCTCGGCGCACGACCAGCCGACAAATCCGGCCTCGACAGTCCCATAAAGCTCTACAATGCGGCAGCTAAATGCTTCCGCCATTCGGCGGCGCGCACTTGCGGAAAGATGCTCATAGGCAGTGATAACCGCCCTGGGCCGCAGCTTCGTGCCGAGTTCTTCGAGGATCGATACCGCGCCGAGAATGCACATTGGAGAGCCGAAGACGAGGTCAGGGATGATCGACCCCAGCACGAAGCGGTACTCCTCGCGCGCCGCGGGATTCGCGGCATCCCAGGTGCGCAGCGAGATGTCGGCGGCCGGCCTTGGGAAGGACGACATCCGAACGAGCTCGGGCACGCCCGGCCCGCCGGATAGGTCCAGTCTGACCAGGTTGTCCGGCAGGCCCAGTTCCCGGTACAGCCGCTCGTCGAGCGCGCGATCCCACAGCCCTTCATCCTCTACGGTCTTGACGACGGAGACGGGCTGCCCGGTCGAGCCGCTGGTCATCACCACATAGACAGCGGCTCCATTGGCGACAACCTGCTCGCGGGGTGCCGGCTGATCAGGTCGGCGAACGCCATGCGCAAGGTCTCCCGCCGGAGAACGGGGAAGTCGGCCAGGCCGAGGTCGGCACCCTGCTCGATCTTATCTCGATCTTGCGCATAGAACGGGACGGTCACCCCTCGGCTTGGTGAGACATGAGGATGAAGTGAACCTTGTAGCCAGTTAGGCGAGAGCCGATCTATGAGGCGATGGCTGCTCTGCTATACTGCTGGCAATGCGGAGGCTGTGGAGGCTCGGATGCCAGAGGGTCCAGGCGATTTCCTGTCGGATTTACCCGCTCGTGGTATCGAGCGATTCCAGCAATTCGATATTCTTCGCGCGCAGTCGCCCATCGTTACGAACGCGGGCATTGAAGTACTTTCTTACGATGACGTAATGCAGGTACTCGTGTCACGAGACTGGCGGATGCCGGCGTCGGCTTACTCCTCGAGCGCCGAGATTTCTTCGATTATTCGGATGGACGGTACCGAGCACGAGCGCCTCCTGCCATGGCTCCACTTGTTCGTGCGGAGGGCGACCGGCCGAGAGGCCCGCCAGCGAGTGGCCGCCGAGACGGAACTGGTTGTGTCCTCGGCTCCGTGGCCACTCGACCCCGTTGCATTGTGCGCCGTGCCTGTCACAGTCATGGCCTGGCTTCTCGGGGTCCCACTCGAGCCAGCCCGATGCCGAGACTGGGGAATTGTTGCGGCCCAGTCCGCGGCGGCCATCGCGGATCGGGAACATAACCATGTGGGCCCGGTCGAGGCGCTCGAGTCCTTTATCGATTCGATCAGCGCCCAGGCCGGCTCCAGCAGCCCGGATGGATTCGCGGCGGAGATCCGCGCGGCAGTCGCCCGCGGCGAGCTGAGCCTCGCCGATGCCAGATCTCTTCTGCTGACGCTCGTGATCGCTGGCGGTCAATCTATCCATGAAGCAGTGCACAGTCTCTTCTTCGTGCTCGGCACCCTGGGCGAAGACATCGACTTCACCAGCCCGGCGGCACGGCGCGCCCTGGTCGCTGAGACTTTGCGCCTTTACACCCCGTCCCAGTTCGTGATCCGGGAATCGGAGGTCGACGGGCAGGTGGGCGGTACTCCGGCGCCCGCCGGCACCTGCGCTCGCCTCTGGCTCAGCGCAGCGAACCGTGACCCAGCTGTTTTTGATCGTCCCCACGAATTCCGGCAGTACCGGCGAGGGCGGAACCTGGCTTTCGCGCGAGGCGCTCACTGGTGTGTAGCGGAGGGGCTA